>MDSX01096043.1_pt1 | contig 22989 bp, 20 predicted proteins | sample 811141 | NCBI WGS metagenome assembly MDSX01 (sample SAMN05326642, study PRJNA326480) | marine metagenome | isolation source: seawater | place: Atlantic Ocean: South East | collected 2010
ATAGGTTGGTTATTGGCTAAATTTGTCATGGATTGTAATTCACCTCCTGAAATAGTACTTGTTTGGTCTTTGTCATAAGAGATGTGTACCAGTAACTCAACATTAATAAACGAATTATTATTTCCTGTCACTATACCTGTATATGTAATATCAGGTAAACGATCTGTAACTGTATGAATTGTTTCTCCATTAGCAGATATGAAAGGGATATGGTTTTGAAGAACACCATCAATATATAAGTTCAATTGTTGAGTGTTTGATCTGTTATATACAATGAAAAACTCGGTCAACTTATTGATTGGTGTAATATTTGTATATGTAGCTGTAATAATTGGATACGTGTTTATCCAACAATCAAAAGTGTTATTTGTATATACAAAATTAATGGAGTCTGTAAAAAAAGTCCAATTAGAACCATATATCTTAAATCGTACTGAAAATTGATCTAAATGATTTCCTCCATTGATCAATCGAACTGTACGATCTCCAGGAAATGTTAATTCAGTACTATATTCTTCTCTAGCATAAGAATGATTTGGAATGATTAACATATTGTTTTGATGATATTTATTCCGATCCTTTTCATATAAATGAGTAACATTGAAGTAGGAAAACGTTTCAACATTACTATAAATTAACGTATATGGTTGTAACACATCATCATCAAACGCTTGTTCCAAAGATTCGATATATTGAATATGTCCCCGAATCGTAAAGATGGAAGCTTCGTTAAAATTATATGTGATTATGATATCATTATTTTGTGATTTTAACCATCCATTATTTTTCGTTTGAATGTATATGTGATTATTATATTCCCAAAATTTAAATAAAGAACCAACACTTCCATAACCAAGCAAATCTGTTTTAAGTTCCCATAAGTTGGTAGCATCTGTACTAGATGAAATATTGACATAACCGTCAACTATATTTGTTATTTCAAACAAACTTGGAGAGTCAAATAGAGAGTCAAAACCTGTTTGTATGGATTGACTATTAAAATAGAGTGGTCTATATTCATTGGTAATGGTTTTTATAAATACATGAAACAAGTTTTCTTGAAACGTATGCATTGTTCTATTGAATAATCCATTTGGTAAGAAAATAGTTGCGTTTTCTATGTGATATGATTGTGCGGATAAATTACCAGAATCACTCATTTGAACCCATAAACCAAAACCATTTTGAATATAATAACCGTCATTACCAGTGATCGTCTTTGTATGAAACCATTCAAACCATGTTGCAGGATCGTTGATAATATTGTTTGTCATGGTTAAATGTGTGGTTTCATAACCTAAACGAACATATGGGTGTGTTGTTTTCATAGGATGATTTTCAATATGAATAGAAACATACATATCGCTCATTTCTTGAATTGAATATAATCGAAAATAACATATATTTCCATACAAATCTTGATTAGATAGATGTGTATCTAGTACCGTAGATGTAGTCTCACCAATCGTATAAGGATTATAGGACTGTTCTTTGATTTGAAAGGGAATACGATTTATTGTAACCGAGTTTGGAAGTATTAACAGAAAAGTATTTAATTCAAACCATGGATCTTGAAAACTAAATGTTAAATTGTTTGTAAAAATAGAAATAGGTGTTGCGTCTTCAAAATGATCTGTTAAACTTATTTCATGAGTGTCTGGATTCTGATTTAACCAACGGAAATATGCATCTTGTAGATAGTATGTACTTGGATAACCTGATATTTTCCACATTTTAAAGGAACGATTACGTTCGGATATTACCGCATCAGTTTGATATAAGTCCAAAGTGGTTGTACTCACATAAAATGAGAAACCAATTGGTTTATTAATAATACGTTTGAAACCATCTTTATAAAATGTCGATGATTCATCATTTATTACTTCCATAAATGCAGGGGTGTGAATTTGATATGGTGGTGAATCCATTAAACTTTCATCAGTTGTTGCTATATTAGACTCGTTAAATCGTAGATGAACGTACCGATAATATACATATCCTTGCGTGACTGTGTAAGAATTTGGAATTTGAAAGAAAAAACGAAATGTGTTGATGTAATTTAATAAAACAGGATTGATTTCAAAAGCGTTGTTTGCAACTACACTAAAATCAGCAATATTAGATTCTATTAAATTAAAATTATAGTGTTCTGTTTGAACGTATAATTCATTGTTGATATTACATAACCATACATTTTTATTAGAAGAAGTACTTAATCCAAATATATAATAGGTTTTGCTATTTTTCTTTATCTCGTACATTTTCCATGATACTGGCGAGTCACTTACAATTACTTTCGTCAAATGAGTTGGATTTCCAAAATATGCAATATCTGAAATAGATAAATAACTACTATAAATATCTTTAAGTTTTACAGTAACTGGTAGAATCCCTAAAGAATCACCCTCATCCAATTCTATTTTAAAATCCGCAAAAGCGTAATTGTCATTATCCGGTATATGTAATTGGAATGAATCATTGTAATATATAACGGAGGTACCTTGATGTTGTATACGAGAATAAAATGGAGATTGTATATATTCCGATAATAATAAATCGTTTGAGAACACGTTACCTGTTTGAAAATCAATTTTTTCATAATAAATATTAGGCTGTGGGTTTAAAGAATCTTGTGTATTATCGTTAACAGAATATGTATTAATCGACGGATATTGATATCCGTCCTTATTTTCAAAAGATTGTAAAAATAAACCATTCATAAAAAATACATAATTCTGTTCTGTAGATAAGATATTAAACTCGTTGAAATATCCTTCGATTCGATTCGTTATATCCACATTATATGTTTGTGTATTATTATTTATGAATGTAGTGAAACGTAATATATTTTTCGAATCTTCTATAATTTGATTAAATTTAAAATAGTTATTAGAAAAGGATAACATCCATTTACTGATATTAGGATAATCTACATCGGATCTTACTCGGACTGTAATTAAGAAAAACTTGTGAGTCTTTCCAATATTAAAATCATATATATTAAAAAATCGTGTAATTTTTTCATTATATTTTAATATACGAGCTCTATTTTCAAATAATGTTCTTTTGCGTATAGTTGTATCTGAATGATACCACTTTGAGTTAGTATCGGCTAAGTCAAAATCATGTGAAAATATTGTTTTTTGTCTAACTTCATTGTTAAAATTATCATTGATGTCAATAGTATGATATACATTTTTAATATAATCGTTAGTATATGATCTGTAGTGATATATTTCTAACAAATCAACATACAATGGTATATCGTCTGTTACGATAATTATTGAATTCCATGATTTATTTGTTCCCGTATAATCTAAAACAAGATGTTTATTTTTGAATAATTGACACGAAACGTTGCTAGATTCATAATTATAACCCGCTCGGTCTACCTTTTGTCTAATAACATAATCATCAATAATAGAATTAAATGGGTTTATATAATCACCAGATTGAATGTTTTCCTGTGATCCATCAAATTGTGTTCCATCAGATAAAAACATATGTCGTAGTATTTGTTCATTTCCATCATCAATTATATAATTGCCAAATCGCCAAGCAATCGTACGGATGGTGTTATCTATTAATAAACACCCCATGACCGACCAGCTATATGTTTCTCTGGATACTTTTATACGTACTGTCATATCATTGTCATATGTACCTTCTCTTCTACTAAATGGATCAATTTTATAAATTTTATTCTTTTGTAATTCTATAACCGTTTGTATGTTTTGTATATCATAAAAATTTAATCTTGGATTAATTTGTGTAAATGATAAAGATAAATCTTTATTTAAAAATAAATGGCGATTTAGCCCAGTAACTTCAATATCATCTACATTTGTTTCTAGAAAAATAGTTTGTGTATCATCATGAAATCTATGGGATACTAGTGGTTCGGTAAACAAAGAATTATCAAACATCTCTTTTATGTCATATTCTGTCCAAATCTTACCAAGCTTAAATAATATTTCACCAATAACAGTTTTACGATAACTATCTTCATCCATATATTTTAAAAATTCACCATCACCATATAATCGAATTGACTTTGTAATTGTGTACCCGAAAATTTCGAATTCAGTCATTTTTACTTTATTGATGTAAAATTCAAGTTTGTTCTTTTCATAGTCCATATTGATAACATAATGATTCATAACATGTTTGGTATATTTATCATATTCAATAACATATGAATTATTATACTCTGATGTATATTCGTGATATACAAATGTATTGTTTATCAACTCAATCTTCCAATTAAAAACATCGTTTTCATCCATACCTTCTATGGTCCATATGTTCGTTTCACTATAAACTATAAAGTAAATACTAAGACCTAAATGACTAACAATTGAATATGATGTATCTATATTCGAAACTTGGTACCACGATTCATCTATATTACCGGTTAACGTTAATATCATCTATAATATATAATATCTTAAAAACAAACTACATATTATACGATATGGATTATAGCATATTAATAAAACGAAATTTTATTATCATGATGAATAAGTGTTATGATGATACGAAGCGAGACGAAAACATGAAACATTGGGCTTCTGCATACACGGATGTACTACTACAATTACCATTATATCCTATATTATCAAAGGAAGACGTGTCTCATTTACAAATACATGATAAAATACGTGAAGAATTATATTTTATGATCGAAAATAATAGAGATTTGTATGAAGTTTCTGAATTTCTAAAACATCAGTAGTATTATTTTATTAAAATTATCACCTATTTCCGTTGTATGTCAAATTTCATTATATTAAAATCCCCTTCGTTACACCTTCTATATTTGTTTTGATCAGGTTGACATATGTATTCTTTCGTACCTTTATTTTGTATTCTACCATCGTTATAAAACTTCCAAAAAAAGTTATCATCGTCTACGGGGGCATGCTTCAATTCCGTATGACCTGCGAATTGCGGAGAAAAATCTCCAGTATTCCAACAATCATTATTTTGATATCCACATATCCTATACCAACCATCAGATTTGACATATGTAACGTAATGTCCTCGAGCTCCATCCCCTTGTGCTAACCTATCATTTTTGTGTTCACCAATGTATTTACCATTTGATTTAAATGTATACTTTTCGTTCAATTCAAGAGTTTGGTATCCGTTTGGATCTTGAGGACTAGTTTCCGCGAAATCGAAATCATCATCAAATTCAGTACTACTTTCATTCGTGTTATCATCCTTCTTTTGTGTAAAATACCAAATAAGCACACCAACGACGATGAGCGATATTAAACAAGAACATCCCATACCAAGCAGTATCATTGGGTTCATACCACCGCCTCGGGGGGCTACTACACGTCTTCTACCTCCGACCATTGAAGCCGATAATAAAGGACTCATTTCTTATTAGTATTGGTTACATAATTAAATCATCTTCAACACTTATATAATAAACAAATACATTATAAACGCACGAACTTTAATTTAGTCTTTACTTTAAAACCTCCTTTGGTTGGTTTATTACACCCACCATGAGACGTCTTTGTAGGTAATTGACAAGTTGCTCTAAATCTAGAATAATAACGTACAATCTTTTCAAAATCTTTTTGTGTATTTTTAAACATAGGAGTTTCTCTTTTATTACATTCGGTTACGTAATTGTGCAGTTTGAATAACCAAAATGCCAAATTTTCTCTTGATTCAAATACCGTATTTGTTAACGCCAGCGTTGAATGAGAACGAATTGCCTTTGCATAGTTTATACGACACGCTTTACACGGTAAAACATATTGTAGTGACTTGAAAAAACGAACATAACCTTGTTTCAAAGTTGGATCATAATTCAATGATATAATATGCAATACGAACCACATAGGTGGTCCCCAACACTTGGTTTGAAACCCATTTTTTGAGTTTAATAATGTTTTCATTATTAATCTAATACAAACTATTATTTTTCAACACACCACATATTTTTGTATGATATCACGAATTGATTGATAAACCATCTCTTTTGATTGGTTTCCATCAACGACTACAAATGATTCTTGATCGAATTGTTGTTGAATTTCTTCATATGCATAATGCAATTTATATATGTATTGATCATCCATACCCGTCTCGCATCCACGAGCACGTTTTTTAATACGTTCTATGCAAATATCTGGGTCTGTATGAATGTATATATAAATTGAAGGAGTCCATGCAATATCATCAACATATGTTTTATACAAATTATATTCCAAATGATTCAAAATCTTATCATTATATAATGTTTTCGCGAATACTTCAAGAGAATCTGTGGGAGAACGTTCTGTAATCATTGTCTTATGAGGACAATACAATTTTAAAAACGAATACAAAATCTTCATCTGAAAACCAAACGCATATTTTTCAGGATCCGTGTAAAATAAATCTAACCACGATCCCCATTCGCCCATAGGTTCAGCTAAAACTACACACTGATCTCCTTCAAAATCTGCTTGTAAACGTTCAATCACTGTACTCTTACCGCATCCAACATTTCCACCTAATGTAATTATAAAAGGAGCCATACTGTTAAAAAATACAATATCTCTTTAAGTGATATACAATGACTCTGTAATTATTTTTTCAAATTCACACAATATTTGGAAAGTCGTAGAATGTGCGAATAAACGTTCTTTAATGTAAGGACAAAAATCGCGAATATACCATTTTATAGATCCGCCAAGATTATTGTATAGATATATGTAAATATAACGTTCGTCATTTGTAAATTGACGTGTTGTTGATTCTTCTTTCCATTTGTTATTTATCACATTCAACAATTCATCCGGGGAAATATGATGGTGGTTGTAATATAAATTGGGTAATAACACAGAAACCAATTCTGGGTCATCTTCGTTTATAATTACAATTTCCATCTCGTCTTTTGATATCAAAGAATCTCTACATAACGGACAATTTGATGAATAATAAAACCATTTGTCTAAACATAAATCACAAAATTTATGACCACAATTTGTTGTCGTACAAGCTGTATTTTCGAAACAAATGGGACATTCCATTGTTACGATACATATCGTTATATGTCTTTAAGTACTCATTTTTTGTTTTTTCTACCAGGAAAATAGTTTGGTAATATTTGATACACTTTGTGTTGTTTAGAAGTTGGCCAAGTATTCGGTTTATACGCACGGGGAGTAACCGGAAGATAGGTTGGTATTCCGAAATTATAAAATGGATCGTTCGCCAAACGAACCGCATTTTTATACATTGGTTTTGTATTTGCATGATACATAATAGCTAATACACGTTCAGGTTTAGGAGGTACACCGTATAGTTTGGTGTTTTTATTTTGGTTTTTGTTATTTGGTTTATTGCTACATTGTTTTTTCAATATAGACACATTTTTTTTCGTCACTTTGTTTTTATTTAATTGAAATAATGATACTCCTTTACTGTAACAATTTTTTTTCATTGTTTCAGGTATATTTGTTCTACGTAAAGGATTTTTGTTGTTTGGTTTGTTGTTTGGTTTGTTGTTTGGTTTGTTGTTTGGTTTGTTGTTTGGTATTTTGATATTTGATAATCCAGTTGGTTTTTTATATTTTTTAGAATTGGTAGTCATATTATTATTATTATTATATTTTAAAATTATTTTTCGAACAATCAAGTGAATTCATTTTTTGAATTAATGTAGCATATTCTTGCAACAATTTAGAACATTCGTTGTTATTTAATTTAGGTACATTGGGTGGTTTGGGTGTGTTATTGGGTGTTTTGGGTGTGTTATTGGGTGGTTTGGGCGTGTTGTTGGGTGGTTTGGGTGTGTTGTTGGGTGGTTTGGGCGTGTTGTTGGGTGGTTTGGGCGTGTTGTTGGGTGGTTTGGGCGTGTTGTTGGGTGGTTTGGGTATGTTATTGTTACCGCCTTTGCCATTGTTGTTGTTGCCGCCTTTGCCATTGTTGCTGTTGCCATTGCCGCCTTTGCCATTGTTGTTGTTGCTGTTGCTATTGCCGCCTTTTCCGTTGTGGGCAGTTATTGGCGTGTTATTGAGTGGTTTGGGTGTGTTATTCACATTCAAAAACAATTTCTTGTTGGCCAAATTCGGATGAACGTAATGACCTCCGACTTTTTTATAATTCAAAACATTTTTAACCAACACCTTAATGTTCGGGTTATTATTGACCATTTTTTCTGTAAACACCCAGCCGTAAGGACGACCTGTAGAACTTACTTTATTTTTACCAAAAGAATTGTATTTTTGAGCAAACGGATTTTGAAAAGTTAAATTGTTTTTAGGATTCAAAGTGAGCATAGGATTCAATGGATTTGCACTCCATACGCGATTGTTGACGGGTTTTTTACCTTTATTTGTTGCTTTGTTGTTGTTTCCGTTATTGTTGCCGTTGTTGACGGGTTTGTTGCCGTTGTTGACGGGTTTGTTGCCGTTGTTGACGGGTTTGTTGCCGTTGTTGTTTCCATTGACGGGTTTGTTGCCGTTGTTGTTTCCATTGACGGGTTTGTTGCCGTTGTTGTTGCCTTTGACGGATTTGCCGTTGTTGTTGCCATTAACGGGTTTGGAAGCTTTCAAAGCTGCATTAACAGCTATTTTCTTAGATTCAGATGCTTTATTTGACGCATTCGTAATCTTTTGTTTGATATTGTTTAATTCATTATTGTTTAATGTATTATTATTCAAACGGTTGGTGTACGAACTGACTGAATTTAACGCTTGTGTTGCGTTTTGAGAAGCCGAAGTTGTTAAATTATATAATGCTTGTACTCGATTTACATTAGAATTTGCAATTCTGAGAGCTTCTTTTTTATTTGAATCATTTGTACCATTTACGTTATTGTTCAATTGCATTTGTCTTAAACGAGCGGTAGTTTTCGCTTGTTCTAAATATCTAGACGTGTTGTTTACTGAATTTTTTGCTGCTAATGCGTTTCCACTTATTTGAAAAATTTTATTTTTTAATGAATTGATATTGGTTTTATTTATTTTGGCGTTCATTCGTATGTTATTAAAACCACCATTGGAGTTTTGTCTCTTTTCACTAACCATAGGTACGCCGTTCAACGACATGTGTCAATTTATATATAATATTACTATATATAAAAAGTTATGAAAATTGCGTTTTTATTGACTATTAATGGATGGTGGTATGATGAAATAAAAATAAGTAGTGAAATGAAAAAAAGAATTTATAAACATGTGAAAAATATACAAGATAAAAAAACATTGCGTATTGATTACGCAGTTGGATATTATTTACAATATTTAATGCGTAATCGTGAAGATATTACAATTGAATTGATAAAACCATATACAGTTGTTAAATCTAAACAATTTGATCCTAAAAATTACGATTTAATAATTACTCAATTTTTATCCCCATTGGCTGTTTTTCAAACATACAATAAAGATGTTGGTGATTTGTATAATCAGATGTTACAAAAAAACGCATCTAAAGTATATCCACCCGTAAAATATACTGCGTTTATTGAGGATAAGTGTGCTTATAGTAATTTATTGAAAAAATACAAACTACCCACACCACCCCAAGTGTGTATTACAAAAAATGAATATGAAAATTCAACACCTAAATCGGAATATATTCGATATTTGCAAACTAAATTCAATCGTTTAACAAATGAACGATATGTATTTGCCAAACCGATTTTAGGCACGGGGTCGTGGGGTATTAAACGCATCGATAAACAAAATGCTAAACAAATACAAACATATTTGGACAATATGTTTATGACGAAAAAATATCCTAAAGTAATGTTCCAGCCTTATTATCCTGATTTCGGAACTACATTCAAAGAATTGCGTTATACGTTTATAGGAGATCGACATATATCAACCGTAACAAATAGTTTAACAGGAAATTGGTCTAGACCTAAACAAGAAGTGAAAACATTTGGTATTAATGTTCCTCAATATCACACGTTAAAAAAAACTGCTATGTACATCATTGATAATGTCATAAAACCGAAATTTTTTGATAATAATTTACCCATGTTAGAAACACGTGTCGATTTCGGATGTTGTTTGAAACAAATACCGGGTACATATTTTATAAATGAAGTCGAATATGCTGGTGGTGTTTTAACATTCATGGATAAAAAACATCAATTTCATATTCACGAACACTTTTCAAAACAACTTGTAAAAGTTATTCAATGGTATGAGGAAAATAATTAAATACCAATTGTTTTATCTTTCGAATATCTTTCCAAAACGGTCGTCTATATATAAGCTTATTAATATTAAATATATGAATCCAAGTAATTTCATTTTTTTCTAGACAATGTGTATTTATTTCACGTTGTCGACGTATAAGAAATTCTTCTTGAATGAGTCGCATTGAATACACAAATGACGTAAAATCAAACAGATACATGTGGAATATATGCCCTTTGGGAGTTACTGTTTTTATATAACTAATTAAATATCGTTGTGTATTTTCTCTAAGACAAGAAATTACGTAAGGTCCGAACACACCACACGTTTCTTCATCGAACTCTCTAAACGCAGTTTCTAAAGGAGAAATATCGGATATTTCGGATTTACCTGCGAATCCAGACCATAACCCGTTACTTGTTTCTTTCCCAACTAAGATATGATTTTGTATACATGGTATAATACCCGCAGAATACATAATGGCTACTAATACATATGTATTTCTTAAATCACTCTATTAATAAATCATGATCCATTTCTAAAGAGGTTATTAACGAAGTCAGACTAGACTCCATTTCATAATGTTTTATATTTATGTCGTATGTATCATCATCTATCCATCGTATATCATTCACAACAGATATATGTAGATTACGAGTACCTATATTTTGTACGGACCGAGAAGACAATGTTGTTTTATGTATCCATAACGAATGATCTCGTGCGTTTTTTTTCACCTGATAAGGTTTCATCATATATAATTCGCGAGACACAGCTGGCAGCTGATTATAGATCCATTCGTGTGTTGCTAAAGAATCAGCAACATATTTTGCGTGATCATAAGTTCTAAAGTAAACCACGGAATGTCTTGTTTTTGAATTATTATGTAATCCATACAATGTTTGTGTAGGTAAATGAATGATAGAATACATTAGTTTAAACTTGTGTTTTTAATGTTTTTAATGTTTTAAATGTTAAATTATTTAAAACATGAAGAACATATAGATGTATTTTATGATTGAATGTTTGCGATTATTATATTCTACTATATGTTCGTATGTATAATAGTTACTAATATGTTCATAAATAGTAGAAAACGTATGTATACGAAACCCCCATGTTTTGTATTTGGGTCAAATGATCCTTGTGAAATTGTTATCAATCACACGTTGTTGACCGGTATATACGCAACTGTTTATAAGCTTTCATTTACAGAAGATAATTTTTGTTATTATTATGTAAATAATAAGTTCCAACGGATGTTGCGAAAAAAATTTCGAAAGGCTTTACGGTATCATAAGATGATACAAGATAATGTCATTACTTCTGATGATACACGTTTAGCGTGTAGTATATGTTCGGAACACAAATCGTGTATACTTCTTCAACCTTGTGCGCATATTGGTATGTGTAACCGTTGTTGTTTTCGTATTTTTAACAAAGGGTTTTTTACAGATATAAAATCGAAAGAACGTTTTGTATATGAACCAATACATGATCACAGGTTATCCATATCCGATCATTTGGAAGATGTTATCAATAATATATCCATCGTACAGAATAAATGTCCTTTCTGTAAAGTTAGTGTTACGGGCATACAATACGTGTATCTGGTATAAAACATTTTATTCGATATTATCAAGAATAGTTTTCATTTCATCGTTTGTTATAAAACTGTCACGTTCTATCAGTTCTGACAGTTCATTTTCATTAGGATATGTAGTGGGGCTCATCCTTGTCAGATCCATTATATATTCACCACCAAATGATCGTACTGTTCTGTATGATGGGAGTTCATATGTATTTATATTTGAATCTATATTAAGATTGATACCAATACTATAATAGGAACCTGTTAAATCACCTCCGTATATTTGCAATACACATTTGTCATAAGTATTTAAATCATCAACGGTCATATAGGTTAAACGATGACGAGGTTCAAATATATTTGCGTAATCTAATACACCATCATCATTATTGTAATAATCCTGCCAATTATACATACGATATCCTGGTATAATATAGCCGTATGCATGTAGTTCAGCATTATTGACGTATTTTAGTGTGAAACAGCCGTGAATATCAGAGACGGACCATTTATTTGTTTTTGATTTTCCATTCAATATTCTATATCTAAATTCATAATCACTCTCTTTAAAATCGGTTGGTATAGAGGAATCTGTTTTTATATTTTCATAAGTTTGTGAACTTGGTGGTTGTAGTGTGCCTTGATATTTTCTAATCTGTATACCAATCACTGGTAATATTTTATAATCTGCATATATAAGTTGTTTTTTATTTTTCATAAAAAATTTAGAATTATTGCGTATCATGTAAACATCGTTGTCGGTTGTTACGGTAGATTTAAATATATGTTCAAATATTTTAGACATACTTTCGGGATTTTTGTCATGATAGTATACATTGTTGTCAGTTATTGAACGATTCATAAAATACTTGGTTAAATCTACTTGAAAATATTCATCTGGCCCTCTTAGAATACTCTTCACGCCGTGGAGCTTTTTTTTATTTTGTCTTGTTAAAGGATTAAACATTTTCCAGTCATCCAATTCTTCGTATCCAGATGATAATTGATATAATTCATAAGGTAAAGTATGAGGGAATGGTGGATTCTCATATACATGTGCCTTTGTATAATCATTGGAGTCGGTGGCGTCGGTGGTTACCTCCCAACCATAACCTATTGCAGATGTTAATGGATGTATTATTTTTTTATCACCGCGACCATCGTACCAACTTCGACCGTTAGGCCGCGTCGACCAATCATCAGGAAGTAAGTTGTATTCTATACTATTATGTATTTCATTTGATGAATTTTTTGAGTGAGATAATATTTTAATATACCCTTCGCTCACGTTAGATTCGCTTCCCTCTCCGTATAATACAAAACCAACGGGAATAGCACCTTCGAAGTTCTCATTCTCTCTTGCATGATCCAACCATCCATAATCATTTTCTACAGTTAATGTGCCATTAATATTTAGTGCCTTAGTTGATTTGAATATTGGTTTATTTAATTGTCCGTAAAATTCTAACCATGGATGGTCAAAAACAAGAATCTTTATTTTATTATAAGAATTATATATAATATTATCTGAATTATCTAAATTTGTTATATCAATATTAAATCTATTTCTAGTTTTCTTGGGTACGAATTCATCAATATTAACTTTATTTTTTTTAATGGAAAGTGATGAAGTGGATGGATTAATTGTTATATCGTTAAGTCCGTTTGTTGCGAACAACTGATGTCTTGATACATGCAAATCATATTTAGCATCACCAATATTTCTAACACCGGACGATAATGTAACATTCCTAAATAAATCACTCGACATATGTTTACCCTCGTCCAAATTTCTCTCGAAATTTGTATACAAACTAAAATCAACTTCATAATTATTGACATTTTCCATTATATAAATATTTGCATAAATCTCGCAACGAACCCAAATTGATATTCTTTCATTATCAACCCAGTTTGTATCATAAGTTGTAATTGGATTCTGAAAAAGAGCAGGATCCTCATAGTAATTTTCAAGACGTGTTGTAATGTCCATGTCTAAATTATATACGTTATTCAATTGATCGTCAACTCTTAAAAGGAATGAGCGTTCATTATCAACACGTTCTTCAGGAACATCCCATTCTTCAGGATCATATTCCATTGTGGTATCTACAGATGGATACGATATTAAATAATTGTTATCGTTATTGTTATCGGTTATGGTTTTATATAAATTACGTGTTATCTCAGCGGTAATCACGGTAGATCCATGGATATAAAATGGTTCAGATTTGTTATTCGATTCACTACCACCTTTTATAGAAATATAAATTGTATATTCACCAGGGGTATAATCTGTACTTGCATCATCATTCGTTTTGAGTTCATAATATAAAATATTACTTGAAGATGAAGTTTGTAGTTCGGATGATAATATATTTTCTTCTTCGCCTGTAAAACTACCAGAATATAATGTAAAATCATCTTTGTTAATTATCTTAAAATCATACATGATATTCATATCATAATATTTGGAATGTACGGTTTTATTATATACCAATTTAAAGTAAATTACTGTATCGTGTTCGTATGTAACATAATTTTCTGATAAATAAACTGATTGAATTAAATCATTAAAAATAACGTCTTCTTCGATAGTATTATGTGATAATATATATTGACCTAACCGTGTTGGAATAGCATCGACATTAGATGATATCATGTGTATCGGTACATCATACCTGATATTTGCAATATAGTTTATATCGATTTGGTTTCTGTCATCAATATGTATTTCTAAAAAATCGCTATCTACAGATCTACCAATATTTATGGTATCCAAGGAATATGATTCATCGATATTCGCAGAAACAACTTTTATTTTTTCTATCAAATCAGTTTCCACGGTGTATACGTGAAAAATTAAATCATTATCGGGGTTTAAAGTGATGTTACCACTCGGAAATAGATCGGTACCATCACTTTTTATGAAATTAATATCAATGGAATTTAAAAAACGATTAGGTGAGGTTTCCGTATTTTTTCTATTAAAATAGGTAAACACTTCGATCGGTGTTAAACAACGATCGTAAATTGCAAAATTTTTAATATTCCATAAATAATTAATAAATGAATGATATATACTCGAATGATTATGGTAAACCGTTACATCTATCGTATCATCAGGCATAAACGAGTTTGTAGCAACATTGCTATTCATGACATTAATACTATCATTATAAGTAGTGATACCATTTACATATGAGGTAAATTGAGATATCACATTAAGTGTATCGGTACTTGTAGATATATTTTCTAATGTAATACATATATCAAAAGTCTTAGATTTTACTTGACCATCATCACCAACAACATCAACTAGTTTAGTTTCTGAAGATGCAAAAATATTATTATAGTTAATTACACTATAATCATCATTAATATAAAATTGTACATCTCTGATATTATCATTATCTGCTGGTTTAGAAATTTTTATTGAAAATCCAGAACCAACGAATGGTGTTGAGCGATAATTTTTTGGTAGAATGCTTACAATAGTATAGTCTATGCTATTGACAACATCTACATGTACATCTATGTTTATGTTTATAGAAAACATAAATGTAATTTTTCTATTTTCATATGTTTGATATGAGTTATAAAAATAAGGAATAATAAAGCTATCTCGGGTTGTAAGTCCGACGTCTGATGGTAGAGGTTCGGAAAATTTTATGATTGGGTATCCATTATCCGTTAAATTTTTAACCGAAATCATATCTGAATAAACCGTAGGTCCGCTGATTCCATTAGATTCGTATATAATATTTGATGTTTGAGTGTTGGGAAATTCTGAATTCGTATAAATAGTGGGTTCATATTCAAGTGAGTTTAAATATGCACTGTGAATTTGTTTATTATACACTGGGTACGGATTGAACAAATGTTTTATATACGTATGTGACCAATTTCGATTCTTCATTACATCTATTTTATCAACGGTAACATTGTTGTTATTAAACGTTTGTATAAAAGGTAAGCCATAACTTATCACTATATCTGAATATATATCTTGTGTTTTGAAGTAGTCATACGAATATTTTTGTTTACTATGGAACCGCGTTTGTACGTCTGTCCATCCTTTTGAATTTATATCAAACGTCCTTGAACTAGTTGTGATATGTTGACCATTTATATATAATTCATTTACTTTACGTTTCACTTGTAATACAATATCATATATTCCGTGGTGGTAATATGGTATTTCACTCTGAAGTAAGGATTGTTTAATTATTCTTGGTATTTGTAAGTAGTTATAATTTGTTGGGGCGTCTGGTAATCCAGTATCTGAACTAGTATCGCTGTCATCAATTGGTAGAGATCCAATGTCTGTATCACCCATATCTAATATGCTGGTATATTTCTTTATGCTATAGGTAGTATAATTCTTGGTATTATCCTTTTCTAATTTTAAATAGTAATTATCGCCATCTGAACCTAATCTATAAATAGTGTGGTTCAAAAAATTATCGTAAATAATGGTTTGATCATTTTCACCAATTAACACGTTACCAGACATAACTATAGTATTGTTGTTATTCGTAACGCCAATATAAGGAGATGGCCATCCTTGTAAATTATCAATTATATAACCAGGACCTTCAGACATTTCGAAATTAACAGTTGGGATTTTATATTCGTTTGTTGTAATTGAAAATTTCCATATACGGTCATTGGATTCTAAAGAGCATATACTTGCATTTGCTTGGTAATTCAAGTCGCCTTTCAAACGAATACGTAAAGAAAATATATCATCACATTTTTTTGTATTTTCTTGTAAATATTCTTCCGGTACATTAGCCAATTTGAAATTATATTCTAAGTTTTTACTCCTATTTTGTAAGTATGCAACAGAAGTATGTTCGGGGCTACTATAAGTTATCTGATTCTGATATGGATCATAAGTATTATCATCATCTAATAATGGTAATACTATTTTTTGAAATTGGTATTCATACGTGTGTTTATTCACTCCAAAATATATATGATTTCGATAGGAATCTTTATAATAACCCAGAGGATTATCACGAAAATCAAAACCTACAAGAGTAGGATTTAAATAGTAATCACCTGATATTATAAGTTCGAAAGAAATATTACTGAAATTTGAAATACATTGTGGTAATTTATAAACCACGAAATGAAGATTAGTATTAACCCATACAATAGACGGTGAGCTTGTTGAGTCTATATTTGAATATTGAGGAAATTCAATATCCCACCAATATAATTTTTTATTGTTTTCGTCACTTTGAATAGGTGGTGATATATACGAAACCGGTAAAAAATATTCAATATTCATACGCCCTTGGATATTAAAAGATAAACCCAATAATTCATTTTTTTGAATATGACTCTTATAATCTTCAGGTATAATTCTAGTAATATAAATTGTATCAATAATCATATTCGGTGCAATATTCTCAATTTTGTAAATGAAAGAATTGTTATTAACTTGATTCCAAACAAAATAATGAGAACTTAATGTATATTGTTTATTCTTATATTCAATGTTACCGTACATATTGTAGTTATAAGAAGACAAATCAATATTATGGTCAACATATATGTGTTGGTTTCGAATATGATCTGGTATAAACACAGATTCATGATTCTCGAGAATATCTATAATTTTAAATTTTTCTAGTTCAGTGTTTGTATATTTATCATATAATGGGTAAAAACCACCGTGTGTAATATAATTATCATATTCAGTTTTTATATGATTTGCAGTCCACATAGCTCTAGTATCAAATGTAAAATGATCAAATACCGTATTTCCATAATTTTTACCATGAAATCGGAAAGTGTTGAAAGTTTTAATATCTTCAGAAAAATTTCTATTTTGACGGCCTGTACATGTATGAAATTTTATAAAATTACCGTTGATGTAAATTTCGAATTGTTTGATTGTTTTGTTAAAATGATATTTAATGACGATGTCATTGAACATGTGTCTACTAAAGATCGAACTATCTACATCAATGATTATTCTGGTTACTACATTCTCAAGTGAATGTGCATAACTATTGAGTTCGGGCGTAAATATTATATTATGAGATGTTTCTTTACGTTCTATAGCAATTGACCACCTTTCTACACCATTTTTACCGATGTCATTGTCTATACCGCTCACATAATAGTGTTCTTGTTCGTTGTAAGCACGTATACGAAAACAAACACCTCCTGAATTGTATTTGTTAAATACCCATTTTATATTATCATTATTATTATAATATATGTTGGAAGTTACATCGATAAACCCACCCGAGTAAATAATCGAAGAAATATTATTAATTGTGATATATGTCATTGTTATTATCTTATTTTCGATGGAATATTATTTTTAATATAAAACTTATATGTACATATATAATATACATTCATGAAGAATACTACAAAAACATCTAACGTGTTTATGATAAACCATCCTTATATAATCGCGAAAAAGAAACAGATTCGTAACTTATTGAGTAAATTGTCAACATTGAAAACGGTCACTGCTCGAGAAAAAACGATTCAGAAGTTGAATGAGCTTATGAAAGATTTAAAAAGAATGAATCGACAAACAGAGCGTCGCCCCATTGCGTATGTAGCTTCTCGCACCGTTCAAACTAGAAACACAAAAATCAATTAATTAAACACTTCGGTAGGGTGCGTCATGGTAGTATAAATGTATTTATTGTAAAACATGTATACAATGGATTTTAAATCTGAAGTGATGTGTCCATATATGTCATCGATTACGTTTTTCACGTAAACATGTTTAGTGTGATTATACCATGTATCGAACATCATAAGGGTGTTTGCGTTCATCTTTGTATTAGGCTTACTATTTTCAGCTTGACCAAAATCGATAAGTACAGGTATATGACCTTCTAATATAGGTACTTTAAATACATGATCGTCAATTTTATATGTCATCATTGTATCCTTCACTTGTTTAGAGACTATATTATTCATGTAAATATCGTTATGAACAATTTTATTTAAAGAAAGAAAGTATAGTGTGTATAACAATTGAAACAGCATGATGATTTCATTCATGGGGTTTGTGTTTTTCTTTAAATAAATATCCATACCTATACCCGAGTTTTCCATAATTGTAATTAACCCTTTGCCTCGTGTGATAAAAGTCCAATCTTGATGTGATTTTGCAATACCTTGACCTTTCCACCCACGGAAAATGATATCGTCACATTTATGATGTGACACCAATGTAGGTAAATGTACTGATTTTAATTTATTCACTTGATACAACATATTGATTTCTTCCATGGCTGTTTTGTTATTGTTGGTTATTTTCATGATATATTTGTATCGTGATCCTTTATACTTTGGTAATTGATTATACTGAGTTGTACCTGTATGTTTGCCTTCATTTAAGGCATATACATCTCCAAAATAACCTGATCTAATATGTCCTAATATAGTGTATTGTTTCATCAAATCCTTAACACATAATTTAACTTTCGTTTTTTTTGTAGAGTTCATTTATATTTATATACTATAAAACATGACATTTGAATTTAATAATGTAATCACTGAAATATTAAATGATTGTAAAGACAAATCTTATTATGAAAATAAATATCCCGAGTTTTTCAAGCAATGTCCTATATTAAGTAACAATATATTCAAACCCAATTTTGATAAAAACATGTTGCAATTTATGCTTAAACAAAAATTGCAGATAGAAAAAAATGAAGTGTCTGAACATGATGCTTCTGTAAATGTAGGATCTCGATTAGTAGATACATATATAAAACCCATGATTGAGTAAAATAAATTAAAGAAATTGTTTGTTATATTTGATAAGTCCCGTTGGCGCAATTGGATAACGCATTCGCCTTCTAAGCGAAAGATTTCGGGTTCGAACCCCGAACGGGATTTTTATTTATTTTAAAAGGTCATAAATATGTTTTTTTAAAATAAATATAAGTTTAAATATTTAATTTTTGAAAGATAATATAACTACAATTAAAAGACTGAAAATGAGTATTACATAAGATATACATTTTGAAATTGTTTTACTTTGTTTTTTTATTTGTGGGATACAACGTTTTCGAGGCTTTACTGATTTATTTGTGAATTTATTTGTCACATTAGGTGCCAATGGACTATTCATAGTTTTAGGATATTCATAAATACGAGGTGTGAATGCAGATGGGTTCATATTAGTTTATTTTATAGATATTTTTTAAACCACGATCCTATAAGAAATATATGTGCCAACAGTCGGACTATTTCTTGTAATTTTTATTAAATCACCAGGAACGTATGCATAATATTTAGAAACTGGATCTGTAGTTAATATATTAGGAAAATGTTTTAATTTAGTTTTATACATATTTATTACATTCCGTTTTTCATTTTCATTTAATAATTCATGTTTTGGGACTAAAAAGTGTTTGGTGATATTAAACGCCAATTCTTTTTCTGTAAAAATTTGAACAATGATATTATTAACATCGGTTGTAATGAATTGTTTAGCAAATGAAGTAACACTGCCTTTGCATACAATGACTAAGCAATAGAAACCTAGTTCATCATGTTCGATGATATCCTTGATATGTTTCATCTTTTTAATACTGACCCGTTGATAAGATGCAAAATATACAATTGTTCTTTTTTTATGATCATTTTCTGCTATAATATACGTATCGTCTACCACTTCAATTATATGAAATCCTCGATCATGCATCATTTCGAATATAGTGTTTTTGATAGAAGATGTCATTTCTATTATTGTGTATGAACTTTTCTTTAATTTATACGAATCGACAACGGATTTTCTTGAATGTAACCAAACGCTCTATTATTTTCATGTTCAATAGCTTTTGTGGTATAATAAGTATTTTTTCCTTCATTGGATGTAAAATTATTCACACTATGGGCAAATAATCCACCAACTAATTGTGATGTGGTGTTTTGATCTTGTTTCATATCAACATCCAAATGTTTGTTGTCTAAAGGTATGTTCATACGTCCCGCAATAGGTGTACGTTCTGTAAGAACTGCGTATTCTCGACTAAGATTGGGATCCGCAGAATATGCGGAGGTATAATTGCTAGGACCTGATAAATGAGGATGTGTTTGATGACAATTTTCAGTGTCTCGTTGTGTTTGTATATTGGTAGAAGGTGTATTTGAATGAACTCCTCCCGATGTGTAAGAGGGATGAGAAATCATTGTATTACAATCAACACCTCGTTGGGTGGGTGTATTTACAAACGTATTATTTTGAGTACGATGATCGTTACTGTGTAAGTTCAAACGATGACAATTTTCAGAATCACGTAACGTAGAAACATCAGTGGTTTCATAATGGCGTTGAACAGATGCGGTAGGAAGTTGTGTATTTAAAATGTGACAATTGGTATTATCGCGTTCATTATGATGTATCAAGTAGTGAGGTGCAGGTCCATGAGCGTTGATTTGACCATGAGGATTACCATTTAAACAAGTGGATGTGTCTGGTTTGATTGTAAATTGTTGAGAATGTAAAAGATGTGCGTTGACATGAGAAGACGGTCCATTAGGAGGCGCACATTGATACGTTTCTGGTTCAGTCAAAAGTGTGGTGGAACGATGCATCATACCTGGTATATAAGAATTGGCATTGTTAAAATATTCGGCGTGATCTATTTTACGACTTGTCGACGTATGATCACCTGGTGAAGAACTACGTTGGTCTATGTTTGATTTACCATGATTCGTGCTACCTACAAGATTGTTTTTTCGGTATACATTTATATTGTCGGGTAAAATACGGAAAGGATCATGGAAGCCGGGATTTGGATTGTTAGAACCTAATCCAGGACCTATATATTGTTTTTGTACTGGTGATATATTATTGTGTTTATTGGAAGTGAAAAAATTTTGGTACCTTTCTATATCGGGTTGAAATGTGGTACCGTTGATTTTTGTGATATCTCTTTCTGGCGGTGGTTGAAATATTTCTTTTTTCTTTTCAAATTCTATATTGTTTATTCCAGTAAAAGTAGCCAAACGTCTATCTTTTACACCGTCATTTGTATTTTGTGATCGTTGACTTTTATAAAACGGTACCATATTAGAATGGGTCATAGGTTCTTCTTGTACAAATTGTTGTTGTTTTGTCTCAGGTATATCAAACATGGGTTCATCATATGATTGGTTTTGTTTTGACAGTTTGTATCCAACTAAAGATAACCCAGCAAAAATTAACAATTCCATATGTTTTATAATGAATTGTATATTTAAATTGTTATGTGTATTTAACTGCACTACGGGTATTTATACCAAATAGTTCGTTTCTAGGGATTGTGTTTGTAAATGAAGATGGTAAAATATCGGGTTGTATACGATCTAAAAGTACCTGTTCGGATTTAACGCTTTTATGTTCTTTCGTTTCTTCCGCTAAAACCAGATTAGTAGAATAGTCGTAAAACGGTTTCGTATCGTAAGAAATTGGTGTTCTTTCTATAGCTTTTGATATAGTTCCTTGTAAAAGAGACGATTCTATATTGATATTTTCGTTCGTAGAATATGATTTACAATAAACACCGTTAACAAGACCACATTGTTTTGGTTTGAATGAATTTAACATGTATTCATTCATCCTTAAAGATTGACCATTTCGAGAGTTTAAATTTTCAATTGTCATTTATTGTAATTACTTGTATTTTATTTTTAAAATTTAACATTTCTATATACATTACGTGTACTTATACCAAGAGTATTCACTGGTATTTTTGCTTCAATGTGATTGGGGTGAACTACATTATTTTGAAAATATAAATGTTCTTCTGTATCAAAACGAGTTTTCATAGAGTAATCACCATGAATTAATTCAGACTCTTTGTGTACGTATGGAGCAGCTCCTTTTTGAAGATGATATGGTGCAGTTCCTCCTAAATAAGTGGACGGATAATCAAGTTCGTTCATTCTAGTAAGAGCTGGTCTCGTGTCCAATTGTCCAGGTTCGTGTGTAAAATACTGTGTGGGTGAGTAAGTTGCATACCGTATAGGAGTTTCGCTATTCACTCGTCTCATTAAAGATTCATCGTTATCGTAAAAGGTTCGTGTATTCTTGTTCAATATCATCGTGCTATAATATATATGAATAAATATTTAAAAAATACAAAGTGTTTACATATTTATTCATTTTCAATCTTGTTTAATATTTATTGTTTAATATTTATTGTTTAATATTTATTGTTTAATATTTATTGTTTAATATTTATTGTTTAATAT
>MDSX01089083.1_pt1 | contig 22981 bp, 18 predicted proteins | sample 811141 | NCBI WGS metagenome assembly MDSX01 (sample SAMN05326642, study PRJNA326480) | marine metagenome | isolation source: seawater | place: Atlantic Ocean: South East | collected 2010
CAACAAATTTATGCAGGTGTAAATAATTTATACACAGAAATAAGATGGGATTACCCAACTGCATCATCTGATTATAATAATAGATATGTAATATATAACTTTGCTGAAGGTGTTTGGTATACAGGGGATACGCCAAGAACTTCTTGGGCAGATGCAAATGTTTTTGAAAAACCTTTTGCAACAGAGTTTGATAATACTACAAACGGAGATTTTCCAGAAGTCATAGGTGAACCAGCGGCTCCGAATGGATATGGTAAAACTATTTTATACAATCATGAAGTAGGAACTGATCAAGAAAATTTAGATGGTAGCATAACTAGAATTACATCTAATATTGAATCATTTGATTTTGATATATCTAGTCCACAAATGGGTGATGGTGAGTTCTTTTTGTCTATGAGAAGATTTATACCAGACTTTAAAACTTTAGTTGGAACAGCTAGAGTTACTTTAACATTAAAAAGATATCCATCAGATACGGGTACACCATCAACATATAGTTCTTTTGATGTTACATCAACAACAGATAAAAAAGATACAAGAGCAAGAGGTAGATTTTTAAGTATAAAGATTGAAAACCCTGGTCTTGCAGATGGTGAAAACTGGCGATATGGTACACTTAGAATTGATATACAACCGGATGGTAGAAGATAATGGCTATTACAATTAGAGTTCCTGATCCTTCAGAAAAATATGAAGTCGGAAATCAAAGACAGATTGTAAGAGCTATTAATAATGTAATTCAACAATTAAACGCTCAATATAAACCTGATGGAGAAACATTTGCTGAGATAGAACAACTCTCTTATTTTTTAGGTTATGCTCCTTCAACACCTTCGGGTCCTGATGCAGGCGCAGGTGGAGGAGGAAATGCTTTAAGCTGGCAACAAGCTAATGGTTTTCCAGCGACTACTACACCAGGAGTTGCAAACATAGGTTATATATTTAATAATGCAGGTTTTCCTGATCCTACAACACTTTCTTTACCAGCAGCACCTACTGGAGGAACTCAAATTGGAGCATTAATAACTAGTGGTACTTTTGCAGGTGGAGATTTTGTAAACATAGGATCAGCAGCAGATACAATTGATGGGGCTCCAGGACCTATTCAAATAGGTTTTGGTTTTGCTGGAGATAAAAGAGTTTTAGTGTATGATACAGTTACGGCAGGATGGTGGACATTAATTAGTTAGGATAAATTATGGCAACAAGTTTTAAAAATATGATCTATGACCTCACTCCAACAACGAGTGAGAAAACGGTGTATGGGGTGCCTACAGATTCACATGCAATTATCAATGCTTTTTATGTGAATAACACTGATCCTTTTAGTTCTATTTTTGTAGATGTTAGGCTAGATCGAGGACCAAGTCGTACTTATGTGGCGAGCACGACTAGTTTGTTCAATGTAGAATTAGCATCTAATCAATATTTAAATTTACTTACAGGACCGCTTGTGCTAGAAGGCGGAGATAAATTAGTGTTTACAACAAATACTACCGGTAGAGTACAAGGTACAATAGCCGCTATGCAAGTAAATAGAGAGGATCAAGAAACGACACCAATAGGTTCAGTATAAGCTTGATCAAAAATTGAAATAGGAGTATATTTAGTTATGGCAGAAAAAACTACAGCATTCACAGGTCCAGTCGTAGTAGGACTTAATGACAAAAAGGGAGAGATTCGTTTAACAGATGGCAAGAATGTTAACGAAGCAAAATATTTATCTATCGCAGCTCCTGCAACAATTACATCAGATACAACTTTAACATTTCCAAATGGCGCAGGTAATCCTGGTCAAATTCTTTCAACAGATGGTAGCGGTAATTTAAGTTGGGTTAATGATTCAGCAGGTAATCCTGCAGGAACAAACGGTCAAGTTCAAACAAATGATGGCGGTGTTTTTGGAGCAATTTCAGAAGGAACATCAGGACAGGTTTTAACATCAAGAGGTGCAGGTCTTGCACCAACTTTTCAAACTGCATCGGGAGGTGCTCCTGGTGGAACAGTCGGACAAACACAAGTTAATGATGGTGCTGGTGGTTTTTCAGGAGTTTCAGAAGGAAGCTCAGGACAGGTTTTAACTTCAAATGGTGCAGGTGTTGCAGCAACTTTTCAAAATGCACCTGATCCAGCTACAATAGACATAGACTCTTCTAACATTTTTATAAGTGATAACCCAGCTCCAAGCAAAACTACACCTATAAATAATGTTTCTGTTGGTGTTGATGCCTTAGCATCTGTAACTAATACAGCTGAAAACGTTGCTATCGGTAAAAGTGCTTTAGAAAGTAAAAGTACAACAGGTTCTGGTGCTTGCACAGCTGTTGGATTTAACGCACTACAATCAACTACAAGCGGAGGTTCAAACACAGCTGTAGGTAGAAGATGTATGAATAGCAATACTACAGGAAATAGTAATACTGCTATGGGTGATAGAGCTTTATTTGTAAATAACGCAAACTCAAATACTGCAATAGGAAACGAAGCTATGAGAAACAACAGTTCAGGACAACAAAACACTGCTGTTGGTGATTTAGCTTATAGTCAAGGAAATTCAGGAAGTGGTTCTGCCGGTGTTGGATATAGAGCATTATATAATAATACTGGAAATTTTAATACTGGAATGGGGACCGAAGCATTATTTAGTAACACAAGTGGTTTTGAAAATACTGCTGTAGGTCATAACGCTGGTAATAATGCTAATGGAAATAGAAATACATTTGTTGGAAAATCTGCGGGATATAATTTAAATAGTGGTACTAATAATACAATAATTGGTCGTTTTGCAACCTCTTCTTCGGGCACTGTTTCAAACGAAATTACTTTAGGAGATAGCGGTATTGCAACTTTAAGATGCCAAGTAACATCAATTACTTCTCTATCTGATGCTAGAGACAAGAAAGATATTGAAGACGCGAACATAGGTTTAGATTTTATTAATGATTTAAGACCTGTTAAGTTCGTATGGAACACTAGAGATGGTGCTAAAAAAGACATTAAAGAAGTCGGATTTATTGCACAAGAACTAGACGAAGTTCAACAAAAACACGGTGTTGAAGATCATTTACAGTTAGTTTTAAAAAACAACCCTGATAAATTAGAAGCTTCACAAGGAAAACTTATACCTATTTTAGTTCAAGCCATAAAGGATCTAAAAAAAGAATTAGACGAACTAAAAAAGGCGTAATTAAAGGATTGACAACAATCCAAAATATAAATAAAAAACAATTTTAAGGAGAAAAATTATGGCAGTAGGAAAAATAGCAAGTTCAACAGCGAATTATGGAACTTTAGGTAAAACTTCAGAAAAATATTCAGCAAATGGTTTTAGTGATGGGTATAGATATACTTCATGTGAAGTATTTGCACCAAGTTTAAATTTAGGTGTAAGTGTCATTAATACAGTAGCACCAGCTACACAAGGATATAGAAGTTATACTCAAGGTCCTGGTATAGAAGGTGGTGTAGGTTACGAACCTGTTTTCACTGAAAACAATATTACTATAATTAAACCTGATGCTTTTCCTACAAACCCTGCGTTTGCAGATGGTCGTAAATTTGATAGATATCAAACATCTCTGTTAGATATGGCAAGAGGTTTAGGAAGTTCTGTCATAATCGGTGGTGATTTATTTACTACTCAAAATTTTTATAGAGGTGGATTAAATACGCCTAATTCATATTATATGTCTTTTGATGGACCTGTAAATATTGTTGGTCAACAAAATTTTAGAGGACTAACAGCAACTATGGAAGGTTATCCATATCAAACTGTAGGTAATCTTAACGTATTAGGAACAAATAACGCTAACTTACCTATAAGAGCAGATGGAAATTTTGCATTTTTATATCCTGACTATGGCTACACTTTAGGTTATGGAGAAAATTTAAAAAGCTGTAGTATATTTGGAAGTAATAACATTAATGGTTTTATTACCGACGGTTATACTTCTGCATCTCATAGAAACCAAGTAATTGTTGGAAATGATAATTTTAATAGTAATCAGGATGTTAGTAATACTGGAAGTCCAGCGGTCGGCCTTTTTAGATTTCCTAAAATAGACTCGGTAAATACTAATGTAATTGTTGGAAATAGTAACGAGTTTGGACGATTTCGAAACCAGAATAATTATGATGGAACTTATGGTCAATATCCAGTTGTTAATCTACGTAATAGTTTAATTATGGGTATCAATGCGTTTGGTAACAACCAGGGAATGGCAAATTTTATTGCTGCAGGATCAGGTGATTTAAGTAATCAACGAAGAAGTTTTTTCAGCAATGTCGTATTGATTGATAATGGATCAAATCAAGGTGGAGTTAATTTAAGAATGAGATATGAAAATGCTCCTGGAGCTCCTTATTTTTCACCAGAGGAGACAAAATATAACATAGTTGTCGGAGGGTCACACGCTATGTTCCCACCTTTAAATGCTTCAAACTCTCAAGACACTATAGCGATTGGACACGGTGTTCTTGGTCTAAACCAGTCGTCAACTGGTTACAATGTTAACGGTTTCGCTAGCTTAGATAAAAACATAGTTATAGGAAACCAAGCTTGTCCACGACACGGATCATCCGGAACTGATAGTACTACTAAAAACAACGTAATTATCGGAGATCAAGCTCAATTTTCAGGTTCTGTTGGTATGGACAACTGTATTATAATTGGAAAAGGTGCTTCAGCAACTTCAACTAGTGCTTCTAATGAAATTACTTTAGGTGATGCTAATATTTCAGCTTTAAGATGTAATGTAACTTCAATCACATCTTTATCAGATGCTAGAGATAAAACTAACATTGAACCAATTTCAAATGCTAGTGCTTTCATCAAAGATCTAAAACCAGTCAAGTTTGATTGGGATAGAAGAGATGGTGTTAAAGCCAAAGAACATGACATGGGATTCTTAGCTCAAGACTTAGATGACGCTCAAAGCAAACATAATATACAGGATCACTTAGATATTGTTTACAAATCTAATCCTGAAGCTTTAGAAGCATCGTACGGCAAGTTATTACCAATACTTGTACAGGCTTTAAAAGAGCAACAAGAAGAGATTGAAAAGTTAAAATCAACAACTAACTAATCTTTAACCGAATTTATGATGAGCCCCTCGTTAAATCAGGGGCTTTTCATGATATATGAAAGAATGAAAATACAAAGATTATGTTACGTTCTTTCTTCAAATAAACCATTGAGAACATTTAATTATAGTGTTATCAATATAAACTAGGAGAAAAATGAGGAAAATAGTATTAATCACCACTTGTCAAAATCAACTAAACGTAGACGCTAGATTTGTTACATGTCTAACACAAACAATTGACTTATTAAAAAAAGAAGAAATTGAATCTGAATTTGTTTTTATAGAAAAAACAGATATTTCAGATGTACATAAAAGTCAGGTTGTTGAAAACTTTTTAACTGCTGAAGAAGTATCGGATTTTATATTTTTAAAATCAAACCTTATATTTCAACCTCAAAACATTGTTGATATGTTAGTAAAGTATGAAGCTCAAAAAATTGTGGGCGGTTCATATAAAACAGATAATCACACTAGAGTGCCTCAACTTGCAATAGAGTTAGATTTAGAAAAAACAGAAACAATGGTAGGAGATTTAAATTTAATTAAAGTTTCATCACTAGCTGATGGTTTTGTTAAAATTAATAGAAAAGTTTTTGAAGAACATAAAGATATTTATGACAAATTTTTCTTTACAAATAAATCAAAAGATGGAGATGATTTTGAGGAACAAAAACCTTTTTATTTTAGCCCTGTTTTTTTAAAAGAAAAAAATTATTTTAAAGGTAGTTTCTATAAATTTTTAAATAAAGTAAAAGATGCAGGAGAAGATTTGTGGTGTCATTTAGATTTTAATGCAAGTCAAGTAGATGGAAGCTACGTTCATCATTATCCGTTAAGAGATTTTATTAAAATGGTAGAACATTTTAAAGAAAAACAAAAACAACAAAAACAAAAATCCGAAGAGGAAAAACAAGAATTAAATTAATATGAGTCTTTTTAAGAAAATTGAAAAAAAGTTACGTGGAGTAAAAGACAAATTTGTTGATGACATAATACCTAACGAATTCAAAAGTGGTGAGAAAATGAAAAAAACCATTCGGAATTTAATTCCGAATGAGTTAGCAGATGTTGCAGTAGATTTAGCCCCATTTGTTGCACCTTTTAATGCACCCCTAGCAGCTGCAATGCGTGGTATTGGTCGGTTTGATCAAAGAGGAAGTATTAGCGATGCGTTAAAACAAGCTGCAGCTACTTATGGTGGTGGTAAACTAGTTGGTATGATTCCAGGCACCGAAAGTTATTTTGGAAAAGGTTTTGAAGGTGCTAAAGCTTTAGGTAGTGATGCCATGAGTGGAATCACAAGTATATTTAAAGGTGGTGGTAAAAACGCTGCTAACGAAATACTAAAAGGTAGTCCAAAAGGCATGCCTGATTTTTCAGGAATGGGAACAGGTGGTGGTGCAGTTGAAACAGGGGGTAGCAAGATTTTTGATACCATTAAAAGTTTCGGCGGTAAGGCAAAAGATAAAGGTTTAGAATATTTTCTTGGTGATGATAAAAAATTTCAAATGGGAGACATAGGAAGATTTTTAGGTGACCCTGGTAAGACAATACCTTTAACAATGATTGCTACTTACATTAAAGAAAAGTTTTTTCCTGATGAAGATCAAGATAGTTTTGATGCTAAGTTTGCAGAGGCTATGAGAAAAAGAGGGGAGAATGTTGGAAGTTATTTAAGACGATCTGGTCCTTTTGATCCTAGAAGAGACCCTACGAAAAATCCTTATACACAAGACGAGATAGATCAATTCGCTGACGATTTAACTATAGAATATAGAAATGTTGCAGCAGATGGTGGAATAATGAATATTCCAAGAGAGAATTATCTTTTAGGTGGTAAAAGTATTGCTAGAACAGTAAGACCAGAGCCGGGATCTCGTGGTGCTGCTAAAAAAGAAATAACTCCTGATGATATTATGGCTGTATTTAAAGAAAAATTTGATGGAGGTAATTTCTTTGGAAGAGGAAGTTCTCTTTTACCTAAAAAAGTTTCAGCAACTTTCACCCCTCAACAAGCTTTACCGGCTGAAAGAGCATCAGATGAAGAAGTAAGAAGTACAATAAAAGAATTTTTTGAAAATAGACTTAGCGGAATGCCAGCAAGTTTTAGACCTGAAATAAAAAATAATGAAGAAATTATGGAATTATTAACTAAGGGAGATCAAAAAGGTTTAGATGCGTTAATGACTTCACTTTTAAAAGACGCAAACTTTGATAGATTTAGAGCAGCTACAGGTGGTAGAATGAATTATGCTAGAGGATCAGAAGAAGAAGAAATGATGATGGCTTCAGCGCCAGATCCAATGGATGAAAGAAATACGGTGATGGAAAATATTGCTATGGAAGAATTTGGTAGACCTTTAAAAGATCTAACCGATGATGAAATAATTCAAATAGAAGAAATGTTCGAAGAAATGTCTGGTGGTCAACCATTACCAGAAGATCCAACAAAACCTATTAATCCTTTTGCACCTAAACCTACTGGTCCGGCTTTACCTGATAAACTAATGGCGTTTATGGACGATGATTATGAAAGAGAATTTATGAGACTTGTAGGAGAATTTATGGAACAAGGATTTACTCAAGAAGAAGCGATTGAAGCAGCGAGAAACGAGCTTGCAAGAATTGGTAGTAAGTTTATGGCTGATGGTGGAAGAGTAAATTATGCTAGAGGTAGTGATACTCCTGAAGAAAACGCGGTGCAAGCAGCGGGAATCGAGGGACTAGATTTAAATATAAACCCTAAAGGTGTTACAGAATTAGATATGAGAGAAACGGGTGGATTTATTCCTCCTGTAGGTGTAAAAGAAAAAGAAGATGATATCCCTGCGATGTTATCAAATAACGAATTTGTTTTTACTGCTGATGCTGTCAGAGGAATGGGTGACGGTGATGTAGATAAAGGTGCTGAACGTATGTACAGTATGATGAAAAAATTAGAAAATGGAGGAAGAGTATAATGGCAACAACTACTAATCCACAATTAGAAGCCGCTAGAAAAAGATATATATCTGGTTTAGAAACATTAACTAACGTCCCTACAGATACAACTAAATTCCAACCAGAGGTCATGAGAAGATCTGATCTTTCAATGGCTTCAGCTCAAGAACAAGCTAGAAGAGCTGGACTTGGAGCTATAACTTTTGATGCTCAAGGTGGTATAAAAAGCGTAGGACCTGGTACAGGTGTTATGTCTTTCGAACCTTTCTTAGAAAGAGCAGCTCAATTTTCAGGACCTGATGCTTACAAACAATTCATGTCTCCATATCAAGAAGACGTGATTGATACTACACTTACAGAATATGATTTACAATCTCAAAGAGGAATGCAAGGTATTGCTGATAGAGCAGTAGCTTCAGGAGCTTTTGGTGGTGGTAGAGAAGGTGTTGAAAGAGCACAATATCAAACAGACTCAGATAGAAACAGAGCTGCGTTACAAGCACAATTACTTGGTCAAGGTTTTGGTCAAGCACAAGCGGCAGCAGGCAGAGCGTTTGGTGAACAAACACAACTTGGAACTTTAACACCTGCCTTAGAAGGACAAACATTTGCTGGCTTAGCTTCTGCAGGAGCTTCTGATCTTGCATATAGACAAGCTGTTGAAGATGCAACAAGACAAGGTGCAAGACTAGCAGCATACGAACCATACGAAAGAACAAGTTATTTAGGTTCTGGTTTAGGTTCATTAGGAGGCATGACTACGCCAATGTCACCTGCTATGACTGGTATGTCATCACCACAGATGAGTCCTTTACAAACAGCTTTATCTCTAGGAACTACTCTTGGAGGAATTTACGGATCGGTAAAAGGATAATGCAAAATATTTTAAAAAGACCAATGTTTAGAAAAGGTGGTTTAAGTACGACTACTAGAATGAACTATGATGAAGGAACAGACCCGGTAGCTGATGCTAAAGAATTAATAGAAATTGAAAACATGAGAGACCCTTTTTCACCTTTTGATATGAGTGAAGAAACTATTAAAGAAACTGTTAAAGAAAAATTTCAACCAAGAAGTAGAGAAGAATTAATGCGAGCTGCAATGCAAGGCACTGGCATAATGGATCAATTTATTAAACCTAAAAAAGATAGAAGAATGGCAAATCTTGCTTTAAGATTTGGTGCAGGTTTAGCAGATCCTAATTTAAGAGGAAGTTTTTTACAAAAAGTAGCACAAGCAGGAGCTGGTGCGGTGCCAGGTTTAATTAAAGAAACAGAAGCTATGGATGCCTCAGCAGCTGGTATTGATGCTTTAAAATTAAAAAGATTTATGGACGTATACGATAGAGAAGAATTAAGAGATTATAAAAGAAGTCAAGCTGAAGATGGTATTGATGATCAAGAAACAGCGTTTATAAAAAACATAGGTTTTGCTACAGAATCTTTATTTCCAGGGATGGACTTCGCTGATCTAGCAGATGAGGAAAAACAAAGAGTTGTTAGTTTTGTTAATGGAACTTTAGGAAATGATATTCAAAAAAGAGCAGATTATCTAAATGATATATATAAAATTACAGAAGCAGCGCCTAAACTATCAGACTATGAAGATGAGTTTGAAGCATACGCTGAAGCTATTACAGAGTATGATAATAAACGTCGTAAAAAGGCTAGATCAAAACAAATACACGATGGTTTATTGGCTTCAGGTAAAATAGAAGGACTTGATATTTCAACTGTTGCTATTTTTGATAGTCCAAATGTACCAGTTCAAGAAAATGTTTTATATGAAATTGCTATGGATATGAAAGCACCTGAAGGGGCTAGATATTTCTATAGAGACAGAGATGATGCAACAAACGTTCAACAAACTATTTATTTAGACTCTGGATTTAACCCTATAATATAAGGAGAGTAAATGGCTTTAAGTCTTGAAGAAATCCTTAAACAGCAATCTGGAGAATCTACTGAGTTAGAAAAAAATCAACTTGATATAAACAACGAAGGTATTTTTAGTTTAGAGGAAATACTTAAAGAAAAACCTTCAACAATTTCACAACCTGAAAAAAAATCTAATGATAGAGATGAGTCTTTAGAACCTGAAGCGGAAGACAACAGTAACATATCAGGACTAACTGCTGCAACAGCTGGACTTATATCAGGAGCTATAAAAGTACCTGAAGGGGTTATATCATTGGCTGCTGATCTAATAGATTTAGGTTTAGATACAAACTCAGCTGCAAAGGTTGAACAGTTTTTTGATACAATAAATCCTTTTGAAGAATTAGCACAAGAAAGAGCTGTAGGTAGACTTACAGAAGCTTTAGTTCAAATTGGAGTACCAGGTGCCATCGGTGCTAAAGTTGCAACTAAATTAGCTACTAAAGCTTTAAATGCTAAGAAGACAGGTAATTATCTAAATCTTAGTAGTAAGAATGTTAAGAATGGACTTAAGGCAGCAGAAAATTTAAATAAGTTAACCGGTAGACAAAAGTTTGGAGCAGTTGTTGCTGGTGGCTTGGCTGGAGAAACTTTTGTCGCTGATGTTGAAAAGTTGGGAACTATAGGTGATGCATTTCAAGCTGGTCCAACTCAATTAGATAGAAAAATTAGAGAGTCTGAAAGAGATGATGCTTCAAGAAGATTATTAAACAGATTAAAATTTTCTTCAGAATCTTTATTAGTTACTCCTATTGTTTATGGAATAGGAAGAGGTGTATCAAAACTTCTTGAGAAAAAAGGTAAGGACCTTGCTTATAGTGATGATGCTATTGAAAGAAAACTAGATAAGTTCGCTGGTATTTTTAGATTTAGAGGAAATAAACCTATGCAACAAGCTTTAGCAAGAGAACAAGAATCAGCAAGTAAAATGGTTGACACTAACTTTGCAATGGAACAAGTAGGTAGAATTGATAAAGAAGTAAATAAAATTTTTCCTGAAACTAGGAATATATTGTTTGCAGCTAATACTGCAGAACGAAAACAATTATACAAAGAGATGAATGATCTTTTGTTTGAAGGTGATTTAATGAAAGGATTAGACGAAGCTAAGGCTGTAGACTTTGTAGATTTACTAACTAGAAATGGAGCAACACCAGAAGGGGTTGAAATAATTTTAAATGGAATAAAGAATAGTAGAAGTTATTTTGTAGATCTTTTAAAAATTGCTTCTAACAGTCCTTCAGTGGGTGATCTTCCTAAAAACATGCAGGGAGAACTTTCTAGTTTATTAGGAAGCAGAGTAAAAGATAATATAGCAAATACTTTTGAAATATTTGAAAATGCGGACGCAGGTTTACTACAAAAATATAAACCAACTAAAGATACAGTTGATAGAGTAGCTAATATTTTTATGAGATATGCTGCAAAAAATAATCAACCAATCACAAAATTACAAGCAGAATCTTATGTTGATGATATTGTAAGACAAGCTCGTGAAATGAATCCTAAAAAAGATACACTACCTACTTTTGAATATGTAAATTTAACTAAAGGAGCTGATACTCCTTATAACATAAAAACATTTAGACAAACTTTAGAAAAAAATTTACCGGATGGTACAAAAGATTTCCGTGTCATAGGTAAAGGAAGTAAAGCGTTTAGACAATTATTCGGTGAAGTAGAAGACGCACGTCACTCTATATTTGCATCTGTTGCAAGATTATCATCAATTGCTAGACGTGGTGAACTTTTTCAAGATATGCTTGATGCAGATAATTTAATTAAAAGTAGAGTTACAGCACAAACTCCTGAAGGCGCTAGAGGATTTTTTCATGCTACACCATTGGCTGCTAAACAAGCTTTTGGATCACAGACTCCAATAGTCAAGATGCCAGAAGAAATGAGTAAATATTTTCCTGATGAAAATATTTATACTTCAAAAGATATTGCAGAAGGTTTTCAAAGTGTGGCCGGTCTGCAAGATTGGATGAGAGGTGAAGCTAAAGGACAAGGTCTTTTAGGAAGAACAGCAGCCGCTGCATATAGATATGGATTACTTACACCTAAAGCTGGAGCACAGTTTGCTAAAACTGTTTTATCCATACCTACACACATAAGAAACTTTTTAAGTTCTGCAGCTTTCTCACTTGCTAATGGTACAATATTAACAAGTCCTAAACTAATGGCAGAAGCTATGAATGAAGCTAGAAAAGTAGTTCAAGTAGGTATGAGACAACCAGAAGCGATGGCCAAGTATCGAGAATACTTGGATTTAGGTATTGTAAATACAAACGTAAGACTTGGAGATATTCGTAACCTATTTAAAGATGTTAGATTTGGTGATGGTAATATTGCTACAGACAGCGTTTTAAAACCTTTGTTAAATAATTTAGGTAAAGGAATAAGTAGAGGTGTTAAAAAAACTACCAAAGCCTTTCAGGATGCATATGTTGCGGAAGATGATTTTTGGAAGATATATAATTTTGAAGTAGAACTTGCTAGATTAAGAAATGCTTATGCAAAAAAAGGTCTACCTATTCCACAAGATTTAAAACGACAAGCTGCAGAAATAGTTAAAAATACAGTCCCTAATTATGCAAGAGTAGGCCAGTTTGTAAGAAGTATGCGTATGTCACCTTTTGGTAATTTTATGTCATGGCCTTCAGAAATATTTAGAACAGGTTTTGGTATTTTCAATCAAGGATTAAAAGAAATTAAAAATCCAGTAACAAGAGCAATCGGTATGAAGCGATTAACAGGAGCTACTTTTGCTACTGCTGTATTACCTTATAGTATTGTTGAAGGATCTAAATCTATATTTGGTGTTACAAATAAAGAAGCAGATGCAATTAATTATTTTGTTGCTCCATGGTCAAGAGATTCACAAAAAATATTATTTAAAAATCCAACAAGTGGTGAATATTACTACATCGACTGGTCAAAAAACAATGTCTACGATACTCTTACAAGACCATTTCAAACAGTTTTATATAATATTCAACAAGGTATAGAAGATGAAGAAGTTTTAACTAAAGGTTTCTTAAGAGGTATATTAGATGCTACCGCTCAAACTGCTTCACCATTTGTATCTGAATCTATTTATACAGAAGCATTTATGGACATATGGAGCAGAAATGGAAGAACAAGAGACGGGAGACAACTTTATGGCGATAGAACTCCTGACATGGAAAAATACTTAATTATAACTGAGCATCTTGCTAAAACAATGTTACCATCTACTCAACCTTTCCAAAGAACTATAAAAGCTGTAACAGGTGAACCTGGAAAAGGAGCGGCTACTTACGAAATAGGACCAGAGGTTGCAGGTATATTTGGTATGAGACCTATTAAAATTGACCCTGAAAGAAGTCTAGACTTTTATCTTGGAAGATTTCAAAAAGAACAATCAGAAGATAGAAAAAACTTTACATCAGGAAGGTTCGGAGTTTTAAGTGGTGAAAGAAAAACACCTAAAGAAGTTGTTGAAAGATTTTTTATTGCAAACAAAACTTTATTTGAAACACAAAGAAACATGAAACAAGTTTTAAATGCAGCTGAGACTTTGGGTCTAAATGACAAAGACTTAAAAAATATATTTGATAGAAGAAATATTTCAAAGAAAACTTTAAAAAGATTATTAAGAGGAAAATTTAATGCATTTGAAGTTTCAGACGGGATAGAAGATGCGTTTGAACGTAATGCAGAAAAAGGTGGAATAGAAAACCCTTTCTTACCGGTTGAGTCTTTAATAAAACAAATGGTAAAAGATTTTGAAAACCAAAGTCTAGATAATCCTTTAGAACTAAAATTAGAAAACTACATACCTCAATTAGAAAATATTCAAGGACAGCAGTCATCATTACAAGGATTACCACCAACACCAATGCCTAATCCAGGAATGTTTAGAACACCAGCGCAACAATCTCCAACAATGGTGTCAGGTTTAACAAGAATGGAAGAAGTATATTTATCACCTGAAGAAAAACAAATAAGACTTAGATCGAGAGGAATAAACAATGCCTAAAAAATCTGCATTACAAAAAATAGAAGATCACGAAAAACTTTGTAGAATAATGCAAAAGCAAACGTTCGAACAAATAAAAGAAATGCAAGAACGAATAAAGAGATTAGAGTATTGGATAGTAGGAGGTATGGGAGCTGTTCTTGTAACTTTACTAACCGATATGATAAATTAAATCCAAGACTTAATTTCTTCACCCATAATTTGACTAGCAATGTTTTGCTTTTTACGCAAAGCTAAAACTATTCTATCATCAACTGTATCTTCAGAAATAATATCAATGTAAGTCATAGGTTTTGTTTGACCAATACGATCTATACGAGCTTCTGATTGTTGTCTCTTTTCTAAATCATAACCATTAGAAAAATAAATCATTGTACTTGCAGCAGTTAATGTGATACCATATCCGCCGGTTTGTGTCGTACCTATAAAAAATCTACACTTGTCATCTTCTTGAAACTTCTTTATATTATCTTGTCTTTTTTCTTGAGGAGTTAATCCATAATAATCAACATAACTATCATCACCATACTCTTTTGCTATTGCATCTATAATCTTGTTAATATCTCTTTGATACTGTGCCCAGATAACAACCTTACCTTCAACCTGTTCAACAATGTCTAGAAGTTCATCAACTCTTCTACAAGGTAGGTCTTTTGTTGACCCATCATCAGCCACAAAATGACCACAAGTAATTTGATGTAAACGCATCAATTGCGTCAAGACTGTGTTTGTAGTCAAAACTTTGCCATCTAAATGTGCTAATGCAGTTTGCTTCATTTCTTTATAAACTTTTTCTTGTTCAGGTGTTAAAGAAACTGTACGTTTCATCCAAGTTTTTTTAGGTAGATCCAAACAATCTTCTTTCAAAACTCTGTAAGAAAAAGGTTTAAGTTTATCAGACAGCTCACCAAGATTTCTATATCCAACTACAACTTGAACTGTTCTAGCACCTAGATTCATATTACGCATTACAGCGTATCTTGCTCTAAATGTATAAAAAGAATGATGACCTAAAAGATTTGTATCTAAAAACTCACATTGAGAATATAAATCTAATGGTGATTTTGTAATAGGTGAACCTGTAAGTATTCTTCTGTACTTAGAATCTTTTGCAATCTTCAAAATATTTTTAGTTCTTTTAGCAGATGGATTTTTTATAGTTGTAGCTTCATCGATAGCAATCATAGATTTGTGAGAAGATAAAAATTTATCTGCAAACTCTAAACCTTTTTTAGTAGAGAACGCTTCAACATTCATAATTAAAATATGAAGATCAGTTCCTGTTTCAAACAAAGTATTTAGTTCTTTTAGTTTTGGTTTGGTATGTGATGCAGTCCAAAGAACTGCTTTCTTTTCAATGTGGTCAGCCATGTGTGTAGGTATTTCAGAGTCATACCAATTTTTGTATACACCTTTAGGTGCAATTAAAAGCAAACCATTTATATCGCCTTTGTCATAAAGCATAGATACATTATCAATTAATACTTTTGATTTACCCGTACCCATTTCCATGAAATACGCATATACTTCTTTATCCCAAGACATTTCTAATGCTTTGAGCTGATGCGCAAAAGGCTTTGTTTTAAATTTATAGAACATAATATTTTATACTTTCTAAGTATAAAATAGGATACATTAGGATATTTGTCAACTATTTATAATTAAATTTTTTACAGTATTTTTGATATTTACGTAGGATCATATCACAAGCTCTAGGAAAGTTGTTTTTAAATGATTCTACCGTTGCAGTTTTAGGTCTATGTCTAGATCCCGGTATTCTTTCAGAAGTATCTTCTACTCTATAAACCTTTGATTTAAAAGTTTTCATCCTATCTGCCAAACCTTTTATACCAGGGATTTTTTCCTCTAATTCTTTTATGTCATCACTCATTTTTTCATACCTAATCATATGATCAATTACATATGTATCTTTTATTTCATAAAATTTATCAAAATCAGTCGTGCTCATTTTTTGAATAGAAAATTCTCTAAAATCCATGTGTTCGCATGCATTAAAAAAATAATAGTTAGAGATCATATAATCTATTGGATTTCTTATAATTGAAACTTTAGTATATGTATTAAAAATTTCATCACCTATAAATTTTTTTATTTTTCTAGCTGGTATGTGATTATAATATCTTTTACTGTTTGGTTCAAAAACCATAACTTCATTTTTATTAACTTGATAACAACAATTATTATTTATTGTTTGCACTACAGAATAATCTATATCTAGTCCAACTACATGATTAAAATATTTACTTCCATTTGTATGATTTTGAGCATGAACTTTATTTCTTTCCTGGCTCATTTTTTCATCATCTGGAGTACATAGTGTGATTATATCTTCTGAACCACAAAAATCTCTTAAGGCTAATTCAAAAGAAGTACCAGCAACTTTAAGTGGTTTTATAAAGATTAATTTATGTTTATGTGATATAATCATTGCTTTCTTTTAAAAAAAATATATATAGAACTAAAAGAGAAAGTCAATGGCGAAAGTTTATTTAACTCAAGAGATACCTGTTGATAGAGAAACAGGAAAACCCAAATATAATGTTATGGGTGCAGCAAAGTATGGAGACATTCAAACTTTATTACCTATGTATTCTCAAATGATACTTTCACCTGGTCCATTAATTCAAAAACTTAGAACACTTCTAAAAGACTTTACATCTGAAGACTACCTTTTATTATCTGGTGACCCTGCAACTATTGGTGTTATATGTGCAGTTGTTTCTGATATGACAAACGGAAAGTTTAAATTTTTAAAATGGGATAGACAAGAAAAAACTTACTACCCAATAGAAATAGATTTATTTAAAAAATAGTATTGACAAAACAAAAGTCTAGGATTATATACAATTTACGAAAGGAATTGTATGACGATTAATTATGAAGATGATAGATTAGAATCTGTAAAGCAAATAGATGCTGCAGCTTCTTTATCTAATAAAGTTATTGAATTAAAAAATATTGAAGACGAAATTTCTAATGCAGAAAATAGTATTTCAAAATTAAAAGAACAAGCAAAAGTATTGTCTGAGGTAGAGATACCTAAGATGATGCAGGAAATGAATATTACAAAATTAAAGCTTAAAGATGGTGAGTCAGTCGAAGTAAAACCATTTTACTACGCATCAATATCACAAGGAAGAGGAGAGAATGATTCTGATTTCTTTGATAGAAAATCAAAAGCTTTTAAATGGCTTCGAGAAAACGGCCTGGGTGATATTATTAAAAATGATATCACTGTTACCTTTGGTCGGGACGAAGATAACAAGGCTCTGCAATATGCAGAACTTGCAAAGGGTCAAGGTTTTGAACCTATTCAGCGCGAGACAGTTCATGCTGTGACCCTCAAAGCGCTAGTCAGAGAGCGTCTTGAGAATAATCTTGAGATGCCTTCTGACATTTTTAAAATCTACTCGGGTAACAGTACAAAAATAAAAAGGAGATAACATGGAAACTAGTAACGAGAAACAAGTGACTATAAAAAAAGATAATCTGCCTTCAGATATTTTATTTGAAGCAGATGCAGCACAAGGTTTAGAAAATGTGAAGACAGAAAATTTGGCTTTACCAATTCTAAAACTTTTACAAAACGGATCTGGAGAAGCTCAGAAACGTAATCAAAATTACGTTGAAGGTGCAGAACCAGGTATGTTTTTAAACACCGTGACTAAAAAAGTCTATGACGGTGGAAAAGGAATAGAGGTTGTACCCTGCTATTACAAACTTGAATATCAAGAGTGGGCAGATTTTGGTACAGGTTCAGGTAGACCGGAAAACATCTTTGATGCGAGTTCGGACATTCTTAGTAAGACTACCAAAGATCCAGGCGGAAAAGATCGTCTTGAGAATGGAAACTACATTCTCACAGTCGGTCAACATTTTGTTTTGATTGTTGATGGTGAGATTACAGAACCTGCTTTAATCTCTATGAGTTCTTCTCAAGGTAAAGTGAGTAGAAAATGGAATTCAATGATGGCTTCAATTACACTTGAAGGCAAAAATGGTCCTTTCACTCCTGCTACTTACAGTCATAAATACGTCCTGTCTTCTGTACTTAACAGTGGTAAAGGAAACCAATGGTATGGCTTCAATGTCGTAAGAGGTGCCATGGTTGATAACGCATCACTCTACGAAAGAGCGAAAAAGTTTCACAACTCATTCGCCGGTAAATAGTGTGAATAGTGGGCGCCAAGGGGAGACTCAAGGCGCCCATGCAACAACAGACAGGATATGACAGACGTATTAAAAAAATTTAAAAGTATATTTGAAGGCTTAGACATAGCCCGTGGTGAAACACGTAAGACAGGTGAGGTGTCTGGTAAAGGTAAAAGTATTACCAAATCTAAAACAATATCAGAACCACCTACAGATAAAATGTGGGAAGATCATTTAAAAGGTACTGACCCTGCATTAGGTATCATTCCAATAAGAAGAGACAACAATTGTATATGGGGGTGTATTGATTGGGACGTATATCCTTTAGACCACAAACAAATAGTACAAGATTTAAAAAAGAAAAAGATACCACTTACAGTGTTTAGATCAAAATCTGGTGGTGCACATTTATTTTTATTTACAAAAGAACCAGTTCCTGCAGTTATGATGAGAGATAAACTAAAGACATATGCAGCAGCTATTGGTCATGCAAGAGCAGAGATATTTCCAAAACAAGAAAAAATAAATATTGAACGTGGGGATGTTGGTAGTTTTTTAAACCTACCTTATCATAATTTAGATAACACTGTTAGATATGCATTTGATAATAATGGTAATGCAATGTTAGACATTGAAGAGTTTTTTAAACACTACGATAAAACTGTTTTAACAGTAGATGAATTTAAAAAGTTAGAATTAAAAGAAAAAGAAGAAGATGATTTTTATGAAATGCCACCATGTTTAGTTACACTTTTATCTGAAGGGGTTGGAGAAGGTATTAGAAATGAAACTATGTATAGTTTAGGTGTGTATCTAAAGAAAAGATTTTCTGAAGATGATTTGTGGAAAAAGAAAATGAATCACTACAATATAAAATATTTTAAGCCACCTATCAATGCATCAGAACTTGTAAAGACTCAAGAATCATTAGAACGAAAAGAATATTTTTATAAATGTAAAGATGAACCATTAGTATCTTTTTGTAATGCTAAACTATGTATGACAAAGAAATTCGGTGTAGGTGATGGTGATGCACCAGTTCAAACTATATCTCAAATAAGAAAATATAATTCAGATCCACCATTATTCTTTTGTGACATAGATGGACAGACAGTAATAACTGACACTGCAGTTCTTCATGACCCAGATAAATTTTCTATGGCCTGTCTAGAACAAATAGGTAAACCACAGATGCCTATGTCAAAAATTATATGGCGTAAGATGTTAATAAAACTCCTGGAAGAAAAACTAGAAACAGATACCAAAGCTACAGAAGATCTTAAAGTCGATAATCAATTAAAAGAGTACGTAGAAGATTTTGTAAACAAAGTTAGAGGTAAAGACATAAATGATATTCAAAGAGGTGTTGCATATAGTGATGATATTTATAGTTATTTTAAAATGAAAGATTTCTGGAGACATTTATTAAAAAATAAATGGCCAGACAAAAGATATCCAAAACATGTTGTTGTACAAAAGTTACAAACTTTACTAAGCATTACAGAAGATTATCCAAAAATAAATGGTAAGACAGTTCGTTGTTTTAAAATGTTAAAGATTATATCTGTCGAACCAGAGAAAGCAAAATATGAAAGTCAGGAGCCATCATGGAAAAGAAAAATAGAACGGTAATACCTGGACCTCCAGGAACTGGTAAAACATACAGATTATTAAATCACTACATGACCAAAGAGATAAAAGAAAATAAAATTGATCCTAAAAAGATTTGTTATATTACTTTTAGTAAATCAGCTGCAGAAGAAGCAACAGAAAGATTTGAAGAATTATTTCCAAAAGAAAGACTTGGTTACATAGGAACTATGCATGCATTAGGTGTAAGAGAACTAAACATAGATGTAAATGCAAAATTATTAAAAGGTAATAGTCAATGGAATCAGTTTAAACTTTATGAACCAATGGCAGCTAGATTAAATACTGATATGAGTATTGATCCTATTACAGGTAAAGCTAGATTTAAAGATCCAATATTAACTACAAGAGACTATGCTAAGAATAAAAAAATTTCTATCAATGAAGCTGCAATACAAAAAGGTATGGCAGGTTGGGCAGATATTGGCGTTGCAGAAAAAATAGATCAAGCGTTGACTCAGTATAAAAAGGATACTGGAATTATAGAATTTTATGACATGATTGGTTTGTTTACGGATAAAATAAAAACTAAAGATAGTTTTTATGATGTTATTTTTTTAGACGAAGCTCAGGATCTAAACGCATTGCAATGGGACATGTTCTTTGAACTAGAGAAACTAGCTACAAGATCATACATCGCTGGAGACGATGATCAAACTATTTATGGTTTTCAAGGTGCAGATGCGTCTACATTTATAAATCTAGAAGGGACCATCGACGAACAAATAAAATCGAGACGAGTACCGAGGAGCGTGCATCGAGTAGCTTTAAACATATTAAATAGACTTGGTGAACGTAGAGAAAAGAATTGGGAACCGAGAGACGAGGAGGGAGAAGTACATTACAACGCTTCATTACAAGATATAGATTTTACAAAAGGTAAGTGGATGATACTTGGTCGAACCAATAAGCTTTGTGAAAAAGCAAGAGATCATTTGTATATGCAGGGATTAAGGTATGAATTCACAGGTGATAAGTATTTAGATAAGAACTCTATGTTGGCATATTCAACCTGGAAAAGATTAAATAATGGTGCAAGCATTGATTCAAAAGATGTTAAGGTTATGTATTCTTTTTTAAAAGTAAAACTAGGACATTTGAAAAGAGGTTTTGCAAGCGGTAAAACTTTGGATGGTGTGTATTCTGTAACACTAGAAGAACTAAAACAAAATCATGGTTTACTTGTTGAAGGTAGTTGGGAGCATCTTGACTTTGATGAAGATACAAAACAATTTATGAAACACTTAATACAAAATAATCATGATCTATTAAAAGAAGCTGATATTAAAATAATGACACTACATGGATCAAAAGGAAAAGAATCTGATAATGTAGTTTTATATACAGACTTTGGTGCAGATGAATATCAAAGTAATTTTATTGAAGGCGAGTTTGAAAAGTCACCAGATAATGAACACAGATTATTTTTTGTTGGTGTAACAAGAACTAAACAAAAACTTTATTTACTACAATCAGAGGAGGGTACAGGATATGTCATATAAATCATTGGACAAACAGGTTCAAGGAAATCACTATCAAGATTTTAAAATTCAGCCAGCTGAGTTTGTAAATCAAAACAAGTTGCTTTTTGCAGAAGGTAACGCTATAAAATACATCTGCAGACATTCTAGGAAAGGTAAACACTACGATATTAAAAAAGCAATACATTATTTAGAAATGATTTTGGAAAGAGATTATGGAGAATTTATTTAACGAAGAGATGTGGAACTCACCAGAAGAGTTTAAAGATTTAAGTAGTTATAAATATATAGCTATCGACTTAGAAACAAAAGATCCTGATCTTAAAAAAATGGGTTCCGGTTCTGTAAGAGGTAATGGTGAAATAATTGGCGTAGCTGTTGCAGTAGATGGCTGGTCCGGATATTATTCTTTTGGTCATGAACAAGGTAACTTCTTTGCAAAAGAAGCTGTCATGAAATGGGTAAAAGATATCTGCGCTTTACCATGTCCTAAAATATTTCATAATGCAATGTATGACGTGTGTTGGTTACGATCATATGGGGTAAAAATAAATGGAATCATTGTAGATACAATGATGATGGCCGCTGTATTAGATGAAAATAGATTGTATTACTCATTGAATTCATTAGCTTTTTTAGAATTAGGTAAAGTTAAAAATGAAAAAGCTTTACAAGATGCAGCTGATAAAGCTGGTATAGATGCAAAATCTGAAATGTATAAACTTCCTGCATCAATGGTTGGAGCATATGCAGAAATGGACGCCGAACTAACTTTACAATTATTTAAAAAATTTTCAGGACAAATAAAACAACAGAACCTACAAAGAATATTTAATTTAGAAACACAGTTGTTTCCTATGTTAGTAGATATGAAATTTAAGGGCGTTCGAGTAGACGTTGATAAAGCTCATCAACTAAAACGTGTATTAGAGAAAAGAGAAGCACAATGCCTTGCAAAAGTGAAACAAGTAACAGGAGTAGAAACACAAATATGGGCAGCAAGATCAATCGCCAAAGTTTTTGACAAACTTGGACTACCTTATTCCAGAACTGCGAAAAGTAACGCGCCATCATTTACAAAAGCTACACTAGAAAACCACGAAAATCCAGTGATAAAAAATATTGCAGAAGCAAGAGAATTAAATAAAGCCCATACAACTTTTATAGATACAATATTAAAACATGAACACAATGGACGTATTCATGCTGACATAAATCAGTTAAGATCAGATGCAGGCGGTACTGTAACCGGGCGTTTCTCATATTCTAATCCAAACTTACAACAAATACCTTCAAGAAACAATTTGTTAGGACCTGCAGTACGTGGTCTTTTTATACCTGAACAAGATTGTGATTGGGGTTGTTTTGACTATTCACAACAAGAACCAAGATTAGTTTTACATTACGCAGCAGAACATCCTATCTTAAAAAATTCTGAGTCTGTTGTAGAAATGGTATCTAAATTTAATAAAGATCCTAAAATGGATTTCCATAAAATGGTTGCTAATCTTGCAAACATAGAAAGAAAACAAGCGAAGACAATTAATCTTGGTTTGTTTTATGGTATGGGTAAAGCAAAACTTCAACAGTCTTTGGATTTGGAAAACAAAGAAGATGCAGACCAGTTGTTTAATAACTACCATGACAGTGTCCCTTTTGTAAAAGGTCTTATGGATGCCACAATGA
>MDSX01090928.1_pt1 | contig 22967 bp, 19 predicted proteins | sample 811141 | NCBI WGS metagenome assembly MDSX01 (sample SAMN05326642, study PRJNA326480) | marine metagenome | isolation source: seawater | place: Atlantic Ocean: South East | collected 2010
GCCTTCTCTGGGATGACGTTTCTTATAATGGGATTCCTACAATCACGAGGATTTTGCTTTAAAACCTACTATTTAACAATAAATGCAGTATGTGACTTAGAAGGAAACCGGTATGAAGTCAGTAATGATCAATGGTTTATATTCTTTAATAAATTTAATCAGACACTAATGATTGAAAAACAATATGTATTAAAAGGCATTTTGTATTTTAGCAAAAAGTTATTTTTCTATGGACTTAAACTTCAATAAAAACGAAGATCACAATAAATTATTAATTGCTGCTTTAAGGCAAAAACTAGTAAAGGTAAAACTTGGTGGTGGAAAAAACAGGATTGAAAAACACCATGCTAAAGGAAAAATGACGGCGAGAGAACGCATCGAATACTTACTAGATCCAAAAACTAAAAATATTGAAATTGCTGCATTTGCAGGAGATAAAATGTATACGGAGCACGGAGGTTGCCCGAGTGGTGGTGTGGTCGTAAAAATAGGATATGTTAGCGGTAAACAATGTATTGTTGTTGCAAATGATGCTACTGTAAAAGCAGGTGCTTGGTTTCCAATTACAGGAAAAAAGAATTTACGTGCCCAAGAAATTTCAATAGAAAATAAATTACCAATCATCTATTTAGTGGATAGTGCAGGAGTGTATCTTCCTATGCAGGATGAAATTTTTCCAGACAAAGAACATTTTGGAAGAATTTTCAGAAACAATGCGATAATGAGTAGCATGGGTATAACGCAAATATCTGCAGTTATGGGAAGCTGTGTTGCAGGAGGTGCTTATTTACCAATTATGAGTGATGAAGCATTAATTGTAGATAAAACGGGAAGTATATTTTTAGCCGGAAGTTATTTGGTAAAAGCAGCTATTGGAGAGTCTATAGATAACGAAACACTAGGAGGTGCTTCAACCCATTGTGAAATTAGTGGTGTAACCGATTATAAATCTAAAGACGATAAAGATGCTTTGGATACCATAAAGAATATATTCTCAAAAATTGGAGATTACGATCAAGCTGGCTATAACAGAGAAAAACCTCTAAAACCAAAAGAAGAACCAAAAGAACTATTTGGGATACTTCCAAAATCACGTGCCGAACCTTACGATATGCGTGAAATAATAAAACGAATTGTGGATGATTCTTTATTTGAAGAATACAAAAAAGAATATGGTAAAACAATCCTAACTGGCTATGCAAGAATTGATGGCTGGGCAGTTGGAATTGTGGCTAACCAAAGAACTTTGGTAAAAACAAAAAGTGGAGAAATGCAATTTGGAGGAGTTATTTATAGTGATAGTGCTGATAAAGCAACACGATTTATAGCCAATTGCAATCAGAAAAAAATTCCATTGGTTTTTCTTCAAGATGTAACAGGGTTTATGGTTGGAAGTAAAAGTGAACATGGAGGTATTATTAAAGACGGTGCAAAAATGGTAAACGCTGTGAGTAATAGTGTCGTTCCAAAATTTACAATTATCATAGGAAATTCTTATGGCGCTGGAAATTATGCAATGTGTGGAAAAGCGTATGACCCTAGGTTAATAGTAGCTTGGCCAAGTGCAGAATTAGCAGTTATGAGTGGAAATAGTGCTGCAAAAGTATTATTACAAATTGAAGCCGCATCCTTAAAGAAGCAAGGAAAAGAAATTACTCCAGAAGTTGAAAAAGAACTATACGATAAAATTAAAGCACGTTATGATGAGCAAGCTTCGCCTTATTATGCAGCTTCAAGAATTTGGACAGATGCAGTTATCAACCCATTAGATACCAGAACTTGGATTTCTATGGGGATCGAGGCGGCCAATCACGCTCCCATAGAGAAGAAATTTAATTTAGGAGTGATACAGGTATAGGTCATCAAATTAAAAAATTTGTTGTAATTTTCTTATTTTAATTTTCATTAAACAAGCATGTAATGAGAAAACTAGTACCCGTAAGTATCTTTATTATCACTTTTTTCTTTTCGCAACTAACTTTTTCACAAAGCGAAGGACCTTTCAAACAATTAATCATTAGAGGAGTAACTTTGATCAATGGTAATGGAGCGCCTCCTATTGGTCCTGTAGATATAGTTGTAGAGAATAATATTATTAAAAAAATAACTGTTGTAGGATATCCCGGTGTTAAAATTGATCCAAAGAATCGCCCTAAATTAAATGCATCAGGAAAAGAATTAGATGCTACTGGTATGTTTCTTCTGCCTGGATTTATAGATATGCATGGACATATTGGAGGAGAAGCCCAAGGAGCAGATTGGGAATATGTTTTTAAATTGTGGATGGCACACGGAATTACGACTGTTAGAGAACCTTCAGGCAGAGGGTTGGATTATGCCTTAGACTTAAAAAACAGAAGTGCTAAAAACGAAATTATAGCACCAAGAATACTTGCATATACAGGTTTTGGTGAAGGAAGTGAGGTAGAAATTACTACAGAAAAACAAGCGCGAGAATGGGTAAGAGATAATGCTGAAAAAGGAGCAGATGGAATCAAGTTTTTTGGAGCAGAGCCTCATATAATGAAAGCTGCATTAGAAGAAAATAATAGGTTAGGATTGCGTTCCGCTATGCATCATGCACAAATGAGCGTTGCAAGATGGAATGTTTTAAATTCTGCACGGTCAGGTTTAACATCCTTAGAACATTGGTATGGACTGCCTGAGGCTTTATTTGATGATCGTACGGTACAAAACTATCCATTGGATTATAACTATAACAACGAACAAGATCGCTTTGGAGAAGCTGGTAGGCTTTGGAAACAAGCCGCGGCGCCTTATTCCAAACATTGGAACAAGGTGATGAATGAGTTAATTGAATTGGATTTCACATTAGATCCAACTTTCAATATTTACGAGGCTAGTAGGGACCTTCAAAGAGCGAGACGAGCAGAATGGCATGAAGAATACACACTCCCATCTTTATGGAACTATTACCAACCAAGTAAGATAAGTCATGGTTCCTATTGGCATTTCTGGGGTACAGAAGAAGAAGTAGCTTGGAAAGAAAATTATAGGTTATGGATGGCTTTTGTAAATGAATATAAAAATAGGGGCGGAAGAGTCACTGCAGGATCTGATTCTGGTTTTATTTTTCAATTATATGGATTTGCTTACATAAGAGAATTAGAATTGTTAAGAGAAGCGGGATTTCATCCATTAGAGGTGATAAGAACTGCTACTTTAAATGGAGCAGAGGCCCTCGGGATGGCTGACAAAATTGGATCTGTTGAAGTTGGAAAATATGCAGATTTTGTCATTATTGAAGAGAATCCATTATCAAACCTAAAGGTTTTATATGGTACAGGAGCTATAAAACTTACCGAAGAAAATGAGGTCGTTCGAGTTGGCGGTGTAAAATACACCATTAAGGATGGAATTATTTACGATGCAAAACAATTATTAAGAGCGGTGAAAATCATGGTAGATAAAGCTAAAGTTGAAGAAAACTTTATACTTCTTCAACCTGGAATTAAAAATTAAATCTTAGGATTAAACACTTTTTAATAAGCATTTGGATTTACAATTTTAATTTTTTCTTGCCTTCCATCAATATAACGAAAGCCATTTTCTCCATAAAAACCATCCTCTTCTAGCATGATTCGGATGTCTTTTTTCCATTGTTTAATTTCGACCGTAGTATTTAATTCAATGGCATAAACTGTATTGTAATGCAATGGATAATCGCCTGTACCAGGAACTCCTCCTTGAGAATCCCACATACCAATAGCGGGACCGGCACTGTGCCCATAAACACCTAATGGATGCGTGTATATGGAAGGTCTTAACCCTTCTTCTTTTGCATCCTTTAAAGATTTTAATAATATTAAATTACCGGATTGACCTTCCTTAAAATTAGAAGTAAATATATCCTGTACTCGATTCCCTTTTTTAAAAGCTTCTGATAGAAAATCGGGCACTTTTATTTCGTTTTCTTTTAAAACATAGGCATGCTGCTGACAGTCGGTGTTTAATCCAATATAAGTGATCCCAAAATCACAATGCAATAAATCACCAGGAATGATTAGTTTTTCTTCTTCTCCTTTAGAAAAGGAATAAATATGACTTTTTAATTCTTCTTTACTACGTTGTACATCTACCGTTGGATGAAACCATGTTTCCAATCCCAAATCGCTTACTTTTTGACGCATCCACCAAACCACATCGTCTGTAGTAGTTTCGCCAGGAGTAATTACATTAGCTGAAAAAGCTTCATCAATAATAGCATGCGTGATTTTTACTAATGTAGGATATAACTCCATTTCTTTTTGTGACCTTGTTTCGATCCAAGCTATCGAAAGCTTCTCAGCAGATACTAATTTATCTTGATATTCAATTGGCAAGGCATTTTTAAGCGCAGCGTAATCAGTTTGCACCAATCCATCAGCGATACCAAAATCATTGGAAGTATTAATTCCTATTTTTTTTGGATCCTTATTTTTTATGATATCTACAAGTGCTTTCCATTGATCAGGCTGCTCTTCCTTATTCCATGCTGAGCTTATGCTTTCTCCTATATCATACCTTGCAATTGCTAATTTCTCAAAAGTATTGTCTTCGTTATTTCTATAAAAAACAATCATAGTTCTTCTTCGAGCATTTAACCAGGTAGCAGGAAGCATCGTTCTCATTACTGGATCTTCATTGTATTCTCTCGAAATAAGCAACCACATGTCAATACCTGTTGTATCCATTAATTGAGGTAACAGAGTATCGAAACGATCTGCTAAGATTTCATCTTTTAAAACAGCTCTTTCTTTTTCTGAAAGAATTTCTTGTGCAGATAATGTACAACAGCATCCGAAAATAAATAAATAAATAAATTTCATAGGTATAAATTAGATTTCTAATTAACAAAATGATTCGGATAAAAATTTTACTTTTTAAACTTTTCTAAATATTTTAATAGTTCCATTCTTTTAATCTTACCCGTTTCTGTAAAAGAAAATTTAGAAAACACATATATTTTTTTTGGACGTTCATAGCTTGATAAAGATAAAAAAACTTCTTTAAAATCAGGAGTTTCTTTGGCGGTATCTTCTTCTAATATCAAGATTAATTGTTCTCCTAAGGATTCATTTTTTTCTGAAGCAATTATAAATGGTTGGTCGATATAGGAAGCTAATTTTCTTTCTATTTGTTCTGGAAAAAGTTTTATGCCACCACTATTAACTACATTATCAATTCTGCCCAAATACTCAAATGAAGTAGGGGAAATTAATCTCACCATATCATTAGTGATTACTTTTTCCGCTGAAACTTCAGGAGCATCTATCATTAAACAATTTCTATCATCTAATGAAAACCTCACCCTAGGTAAGGCGGTATAATCATTGGATTGTGCTAAGCCATTAATTCTTCTAACCGCAATATGGCTAATGGTTTCCGTCATCCCATAAGTTGCAAAAACTTCGGTATCAACACCTTGTAATTGGTCGTTTAATTCTTTTGAAATAGCACCTCCTCCTATGATTAATTTTTTTATTTTATTTAGTGACTTTAAAGAATAACGTACTTGATATGGAACCATAGCAACAAAATCATAATCATTATCATATTGCGTAATTGCATCTTTTTCGGGAGCAACAATATGAAGATTCCAACCCAAAACCATTGCTCTTACCAACATCATTTTACCAGCAATATAATTTGAAGGCAAACATAATAATGCAGTAGTATTTTCAGCTAGCTTAAAAAAAGTGCCAGTTGCTTTTGCACTGTTAATCATTTTTTGCTTCGATAGATCTAAATTTTTAGGAACACCCGTAGACCCAGATGTTTTAACAACAACATGATCATTGTTGTCTAACCATTCCTGAATAAAATTTCCGATACTAATTTCATAATGAGCACCAGAGTTTATTAAATCGTTAGCTATTGCAAAAAGTCCATCAGATTGATAAGACAATCCGTTGAGCTTAAATTTAGGATGGATATATTTCCAAGGAGTATTCAAAATAAATCGATTTATTCTTTTAGTGTACCAAGCGCATCAGGCGGACTTATTTTACCAAAGAGTTTTTCCCTCCAGCCAGTCCATTTGTACTTCCAAGCCATTATTGCTAATAGCATAGGATATAGAATAAATACTGGAAGTACCACTTCAATTCCTGCACCAGGTTCGGAAAGATCCAATAGAATTGAATTGGTCTGGAAAACGGTCCAATCACTAGTGACCAATAAGGCTATAATTAAATTCGTACCCGCATGAAAACCGAGAGAGATCTCCATACCTTCATCCATTAGCGTAATAATACCTAAGAAAAAACCAGTTCCAATATAATAAACCATGGCTATATTTCCAATTTTTTCAACTTCAGGATTAAAAAAATGCAATCCTCCAAAGATAACAGAGGTAATCAATAAAGGAACCCATTTGTTTTTTGCTGCAATGCCCATCCCTTGCATTAGATACCCTCTAAAAAAATATTCTTCAAAACTTGTTTGAATGGGTATTAAAGTAACAACAATCACTAACATTATTAAAAACGGAATCAACTCAAATTGCACTACATAATTTTCTGGATTTGAATAAAAATCTAAAACGGTAGTAACGATTGATAATGTTGCAATCAATCCAAAACCAAAGAAAAAACGTCCCCAGTCTATTTTTTTTCTCGAGGTGGTAAGTTGAGTTAACGTTTGTTTGTGAATGTACTTAATAACAAAAATCAAAGCAATAAAGCCTCCTATAAAAGTAAGCAAGATCAAGAGTAAATAAAGGTTACTCTTAGCAGGAAACAAGGATGCAAATGAGGATTCACTTGCGCTTAGGAACTCGGGTAAACTTCCTGCTACCAAAAAAGAAACGATTGTTAAAGGTATCGTTCCTATTAATTGCCATCCTATTAAAAAAATAATAATTGTCCCAACTACATAACGCCAAACGTCATGTTTAAATTTATAAGCTTGAGCTATGTACATTGCCTTTTCTATCTAAATATTAATGATTAAGTAAGTTTAAGTCCCACTCTAAGTGAGTATTATAAGTTAGGTTTCCATTAGCAACCGCTAATGGTGAAGCGATGTTATTATTAAAAAGACTACCAGTCCCCAAACCTTGGTGTAATTTACTGTTTTTTGTAAAGGTATATTGCGCAATTGCATTTAATCCAATATTACTTTCTAAAGCGGAAGTAATCCACCAACCAATATTCTTGTTTTCTGCTAAAGAAATCCATTGATCACTTGCGCTAAATCCACCTAGCAAACTGGGTTTTAAAATTATATATTGTGGATTAATTGTAGTTAATACATCTAACTTTTCTTTTTCTAAAAAAACTCCGATAAGCTCCTCATCCAATGCTATTGGCAGGGGAGTATCTTCACAGAGTCTAGCCATTTCTTGCCATTGCCCCTGTTTAATAGGCTGTTCAATAGAATGTAAATCAAATTCTGATAACCTTTTTAATTTTTCCAATGCTTCTGAATAATTAAAAGCTCCATTGGCATCAACTCGCAATGCGATATCGGAAGATGAATATTCTTTTCTTATTAACTTTAATAGGTTCAATTCTGTATCAAAATCAATGGCACCAATCTTCATTTTTATACAACGAAAACCTTGATCGAGTTTCTCAGAAATTTGTTGTTTCATAAAAGCTTCACTTCCCATCCAAATTAATCCATTAATTGGAATGTGTTCGTCTCCACTAGAAAAATTGGATGGATAAATTTCAAATAAATTCTTTCCACTTAAAGATTTAAATGCAGTTTCCAAACCTATTTGAATAGAGGGAAACATTTTTAATCGACTACATAGGTCTTGGAGCCCTAAATCGATATGATTACAAATCCACTGAAGTGTTTCTTCATAATCTGGACAATCATCAATACTCAATCCTTTAAATAGACCACATTCTCCTATTCCCATTTTATTTTCATTTTTAATAATAATAAAATAAGTTTCTTTAGTTTTTAAGACACCTCTAGAAGTTCCACTTGGGAGTTTAAAGTTTAAAAAATATTTTTTAAAGGATGCTGTCAATTTGGATTGATTTAGAATAGATTTAAATTTTTAATGAAAGAATCCAAATAATAGTGCGAACGAGAAGGTACTCAAAGCAACTTTTTTAAGTTCGCTATCTAATAATTTAGGTTCCTTATTTTTATATACAGTTACTAAGTTTATTATTAAGGGTAAAAACGCAATTACATATATTAATTGACGAATGGAATGATCATTTATAATAGAATAAAGCAAGGTCAATAAGACAGCCAAACAAATTAATACATAATGGTAAATTTTTGCTTTTGAGCTTCCTAAGCTAACTACCAAGGTATTTTTATTATTTTTTGCATCATTTTTAATATCACGCATATTATTCAAATTAAGCACCGCCATACTTAAAAAACCTATTGTTGATGCGGGTAATAATAAGTCCCATACCATTTGGTGGTCCAATAGATAATAACTTCCTAAAACACTTAATAATCCAAAAAATAAAAACACAAAAACATCTCCTAAACCAGAATAGCCATAAGCATTTTCACCAATAGTATATTTTAATGCAGCAATGACAGAAGCAATACCAAGCATAAAAAACAGCAGTGAATGTAAGAAATCCTCAGCTCCAAATGCATAGTAAATTAATACAATTGCAGAGATCATGCTAAAAATCGCGGTAATCAAAATACCCGTCTTCATTTGTTTAGGAGAAATCAAACCCGATGAAACCATTCGTTGCTCTCCTTCCCTATTATCATCGGCACCTTTAATACCATCTCCATAGTCATTTGCAAAATTGGAAAGCACTTGAAAACCTATGGTAGTTAAAATCGCTAACCAAAATATAGAAGATTGCCAAAACAGACGGTTCATAGCTAATGAAGAACCAACTATTATTCCGGATACCGATAATGGTAAAGTTCTTAAACGTGCTGCAGATATCCAGGCTTTAAAATTTGGCATTAAAATTTATGTTTTTACAAAAATACATTTAATAAATTATTTTGCACTTTTTTATATTTCCTAAAACCCAATAACGCGGACTAGTAATTCTTTTAATAAATCTTCCTGACTTAAATTGGCACCCACTCCTTTACTTTTTAAATCAATTTCTCGAATGGATGCAATGATCTTACTAATGCTACGCATTGGATAATTACGAGCTGCTACTTCATAGTCCTTTATAAAAAACGGATGTACACCTAATGCTTTTGGTGCTTGAGATTTATTGGTTAATGCATGGTATTTCATCACTTTCGAAAAAAATCCAAATAGGGTTGCTACCGTTACTACAGTAGGATGGTTTTTGGGGTCATGTGCAAAATATTGAACGATTCCAAATGCCTTTTTTACATTTCTATGTGCCAAGGCATTTAATAATTCAAAATTATTATAATCTTTACTGATTCCGATATTATTCTCTATTATTTCTGCAGATATTTGCTCGCCAGATTGAACAATTAATTGTAGCTTTTCTAATTCGTTATTGATCTTGGCTAAATCATTTCCTAGAAACTCCACTAACATCTGTGATGCTTTCGGAGAGATAGTGTATCCTTTGCTTGCTAAAACCTTTCTAATCCAATCTGGAATTTGATTGTCATAGATTTTTTTACTTTCAAAAATGACTCCATTTTTAGCAATCGCCTTATAAATTTTTTTTCGTTTATCTAGCTTTTTATATTTATAGGAAAACACTAATATTGTTGAGGGTTGAGGGTTTTCGGCATAGGCCTCTAAACGATCCAAAGTTCTGGATAAATCTTGAGCTTCCTTAACTATAACCACTTGTCGTTCTGACATCATAGGAAAACGTTTGGCTGTACTTACCAAGTCTTCAATTTTTACATCACGCCCATAAAAAACAGTCTGATTGAACCCTTTCTCCTCTTCAGAAAGCACATGGGTTTCGATATATTTAGAAAGCGCATCGATATAGTAAGCTTCCTCTCCCATTAAAAAATAGATTGGTTTTATAATTCCTTTTTTAATATCAGAAATAATATGTTTTACTTTTTCTAAAGGCAATTTAATTTGTTTTCGTTATTAGTTAATTTTAGAAAAATAAGTAAATTGCAACGTGCAAAACCTCAACTTTCCCAAATATAATTTCAGATTCAAAAGTAACGAAAATAAAACGTTGATTTTTGATATCATCCGAAAAAAGTTTGTGGTATTAACTCCAGAGGAATGGGTTCGACAGCATACAATTCATTTTTTGACTTCTGAAAAAAAATATCCAACGTCTCATATCAATGTTGAAAAAAAATTGCAATTAAACGATACGGTTAAACGTTATGATATTGTAGTATTTAATAAGGATGGAACCATTAAAATAATCGTAGAATGCAAAGCTCCATCCATAAAAACCAATCAACAGACTTTTGATCAAATTGCACGTTACAATCTTGTATTAAAATCGGAGACATTAATGGTAACTAATGGTTTAGAACATTTTTTTTGTAAAATGGATTTTGCAAATAAAAAATATTTATTTCTGAAAGACCTGCCCAATTATCAATAAAACTATTTAAAGAATCAGAACCTTGTCAAAGGGAAAATAAAATTTTACTTTGCGCTTATGAATGTTGCTGTTGTTATTCTTAATTGGAATGGAAAAAAATTACTAGAACAATTTTTACCTTCTGTTATTAGCTGCTCTGAAAAAGAAGCAACCATTTACATTGCTGATAATGCATCTACAGATGATTCCGTTTCATTTGTAAAAAACAACTTTCCGTTCATCAAAATCATTCAAAACAAAACAAATGGAGGATATGCTAAGGGTTATAATGATGCCTTAGAAGGTTTAACTGAAGAGCTATTTGTTTTACTGAATAGTGACATATTAGTAAGCAAAGATTGGCTTACCCCATTTATTTCTGAATTTAAGAAAGATGAAAACTTAGTGGCTGCACAACCAAAAATATTGGATTATAATAACAAATCCTATTTTGAATATGCAGGTGCAGGTGGCGGTTATATCGATCGATTAGGCTATCCATATTGTAGAGGTCGTATTTTTAATACCTTGGAAAAAGATAAAGGACAATATGATGACATCACACCAATATTTTGGGCTTCTGGCGCTTGTTTTTTTGTTAGAAAAAGAGCTTATAAGGAGGTCGATGGTTTAGACGAGATATTTTTTACCCATCAAGAAGAAATTGATTTATGTTGGAGACTTCAATTAAAAGGAGGAACGATTAAATATATTGGAAAGTCTACTGTTTATCATATAGGTGGAGCAACACTTTCGTCCTATAACTCTAAAAAAACATTTTATAATTTCAGGAATTCCTTATTAATGTTGTTAAAGAATGTAGGCAGCTCAAAAATTTACTTATTACTAATTGTCAGACTTATTCTAGATGGACTGGTTGGGCTACAGTTTCTAATTCAAGGAAAATGGAAACATAGCCTTGCAATTATAAAAGCACACTTTAGTTTTTATAGACTGATCCCTATTTATTTAAAAAAACGGAATAATAATAACACACCATTTAAGTACTACCATATAAAATCTATTGTTTGGAATTATTTTATTAGAAAAAATCGTACATTTAAACAACTAAATTAATTGTTTTAAAAAAATACTAATACTTTTTTTTACTATAGTTTGTTTTTATAATTTTGAATAATACTAAAACCGAAATATAATTATGAAAAAATTCCTGATTCTAGTAGCTTGTTCTAGTTTGTTTTTAACTTCTTGTGTAACGAATAAAAAATATGCAGAACTAGAAGGTAAGCAAAAAACTACGCAAGATTTATTAAATACTGCAACCGTAAAATTAAATAATTGCCTTTCAGAAAGATCTGGATTATCTGCAGAAAACAATGCGTTAAAAAGCCAAGTAGCATCATTAAATGCAACGAATGGTGAATTGATTAGTCAAATAGGAGATTTCACAGACCTTACCATAAAAGGAGCTTCAAACCTGGAGAAATCCTTAGAGAGCATGAAAGAGAAAGACCTAACCATTAATAAATTACGAGATGCTATTACACGTCGTGATTCGGTTAATCTTGCTTTAGTACAAAGCTTAAAAGGGGTGCTTGGAGATATGAACGATACCGATATTGAAATTAATGTTGAAAAAGGAGTTGTATTTGTAAGTATTTCTGATAAACTATTATTTAAAAGTGGAAGTATCAATGTTTCCGGAAAAGCAAAAGAAGTACTAGGAAAAATTGCCATGGTCGTAAATAACAAACCTGATTTCGAATTTTTAGTAGAGGGTCATACCGATTCTAAAACTATAAGTACAAATTGTATCAAGGACAATTGGGACTTAAGTGTGCTTAGAGCAACTACTGTTGTTAGAATATTACAAGATGATTTTGGTGTTTCTCCTGCTAGAATGACCGCTGGAGGTCGAAGTCAATATGTACCTAAAACCGGTAATGATACTGCGGAAGAAAGAGCTCAAAACAGAAGAACTAGAATTGTTATTCTTCCAAAATTAGATCAATTCTATACAATGATTGAGGAAGGGTTAAAAGATCCTGCAATTAATTAATAGAACTATAAATTATAAAAAAAGGTTGATAAGTATTTATCAGCCTTTTTTTATATATCTAAACTACCTTTACCTTCCCTTATTAATTCCGGTTTATCCCCACAAAGATTGATTACTGTAGTTGGAATATTTCCTCCATAACCTCCATCAATCACTAAATCTACTTGCGAACCCCATTTTTCATAAATCAATTCTGGATCCGTTGTATACTCCACTATTTCATCTTCATCGTAAATAGAAGTTGAAATTATAGGGTTTCCTAATTCCCGAACAATAGCTAAAACAATTTCATTATTAGGTACTCGTATCCCTACTTCTTTTTTCTTTTTAAATGCCTTTGGTAAATTATTATTTCCAGGCAATATAAATGTATAGGGTCCAGGCAATGCTCTTTTTAGTATTTTAAAGGTAGGTGTGCTAATATGAGTTACATAGCTTGATATATTACTAATGCTTTCGCATACAAATGAGAAATTAGCTTTGTCTAATTTTACTCCTTTTATTCTTGCTACTTTTTCTAACGCTTTATAATTGCTAATATCACAACCTAAAGCGTATACCGAATCACTTGGATAGATGATTAAACCACCTTTTTTAAGAATAGAAACTACCTTTTTAATTTCTTCAGAATTAGGATTTTCTCCATATATTTTTATAAACGCAGCCATTGTAAATTTTTAGTTTCAAACTTGTGGTAATTTCCTTGTTATTTTTTGTCAAAAAAAAAGTTTATTCTATTTTATTTTTAGGAAAAAAAACCAACATTTTCTTTAGTCAATCGTAAACGATTGATTAATCTAGTACTTTCAATTTCGCAAACCGAAGTAGTAATTTTTTAAGGCCACCGTTGGCGAAATTAATCTCTGCCTTTGTATCAGCTCCTACACCTTCAATCTTTGTGATATTTCCTTTCCCAAATCTAACGTGCTCCACGATGGTTCCAACCGATAAATTAAGGTCTTTTAAATTTATGTTTTTTTCAGCAGTACTTGTTACCGGTTTAATTCTTCTTAGTTTTCTTAAATTATTCTTATTAGGTCCTGTTGGAGCTACTCCAGAGGTAGGTTTGCTCAATCTTAATTTACTCCGGTCTACATCATCAAATATATCAGCATCCAATAATGGTTTATATCGACTTTCAGTGGTTGGAGTTAAATATTCCACGAAACTTTCATCAATCTCTTCAATAAAACGACTCGGCTCGGCATCAATTAATTTTCCCCAACGGTATCTAGATTGTGTATAGGTCAAATATGCTTGCTTTTCTGCTCTGGTAACTGCTACATAAAACAGACGCCTTTCTTCTTCTAACTCGCTTCGAGTATTCATACTCATACCACTTGGAAAAAGATCTTCTTCCATCCCAACAATAAAAACATATGGAAATTCTAGTCCTTTTGCCAAATGGACAGTCATTAAAGCAACTTTGTCCTCATCATTTGTTTCTTTATCTAGATCGGTAGCCAATGCTACATCTTCTAGAAATTCGGCTAATGAGCCAGTGGTATCTGCTATTTCTTTTTGTTCCTCAACAAAATCACGCATTCCATTTAAAAGCTCTTCAATATTTTCTATACGAGCAATTCCTTCAGGAGTACCATCTTTTTTTAGTTCTGTAAACAAACCTGTTTTTTTAACCACATGTTCTGTTATTTGAAAAACATCGTATCCTTCATTTAATACTTGAAAGCTCTGAATCATTGTGACAAAATCTTGAAGTTTAGATTTAGTTCCTTTATTAATCTGAATTTCAATTTTATTCAAATTTTGCATGACTTCAAAAATAGAACGATTGTATTGATTCGCAACAACTATTAATCGTTCAACGGTAGTTTGACCAATTCCTCTAGCTGGATAATTGATAACACGTTTTAGCGCTTCCTCATCTTTAAGGTTGATCAATAAACGTAAATAAGACAATACATCTTTTATTTCTTTACGTTGATAAAAACTTAAACCTCCATAAATTCGATAAGGAATATCTTTCTTTCTAAGTGCATCTTCAATTGCTCTAGACTGTGCATTGGTACGGTATAAAATAGCAAAATTTCCATTTAGAAGTTGATGATTCATTTTAATCTCAAAAATGGTATTAGCTACAAACCTGCCCTCATCACCATCGGTCATGCTTCGATTAACCAATATTTTAGAACCTTCATCATTAGCAGTCCAAACAATTTTATCCAATCGTGATTTATTCTTTTCAATGATGCTATTAGCAGCATTTACTATATTTTTTGTAGATCGATAGTTTTGCTCTAATCTAAATACTTTAACAGCATCATAATCTTTTTGAAAATTTAAAATATTATTAATATTTGCGCCTCTAAAAGCATAGATGCTTTGAGCATCATCTCCTACTACACAAATATTTTGAAATCGATCGCTTAACGCTTTTATAATTAGGTATTGGCTATGGTTGGTATCCTGATACTCATCAACTAATACATAACGAAATCGATTTTGATATTTTGCCAATACTTCTGGAAACCTTGTTAACAACTCATTGGTTTTCAACAACAAATCATCAAAGTCCATAGCTCCTGCTTTAAAACATTTATCTACATATGATTTATATATATCTCCCATTCTTGGAACTTTTGCCATGGCATCAGCTTCCATTAAATCTGGATTATTATAATATGCTTTTACAGTTATTAAGCTATTTTTATAAGATGAAATTCTAGAATAAACTTGCTTGTATTTATAAATATCTTTATCCAAGTGCATTTCTTTTATAACTGCTCTTATCACACTCTGCGAGTCTTGAGTATCATAAATAGTAAAGTTTGTAGGATAGCCTAATTTATCTGCTTCAAATCGAAGTATTTTAGCAAACACACTATGGAAGGTTCCCATCCATAAATTTTTAGCTTCACTATTACCGACTATTCTAGAAATACGAGTTTTCATTTCTCGTGCTGCTTTATTGGTAAAAGTTAAAGACAAAATATTAAAAGCATCGACACCTTGTGACATTAAGTAAGCAATTCTAATTGTCAAAACCCTTGTTTTACCAGAGCCAGCACCTGCAATAACAATCATTGCTCCTTCCTTTTGCAGAACAGGAGCTAATTGAGCCTCATTGAGTTGTTTTAAATATTCTTGCACTATTTTTTGATCTTATTTTCAGAAAAAATTCGATGTGAAATTAAAGAAAATATAAAGAATATTTTTATGGTTTTTATATTTTTTACAAACAATTATTCTTAAAAAACTACTATCTTTTTAAACTGTTTTTTTCGTTGAGCATAATAATTAACGCTGTAAATACATATAAAAGTTCATTTTAATTAAATACCTTTAGCTAAATTATAAAAACCGCCAGCATGAAGTTTCAAAAACTACTTTTATTATTGTTTTGTTCAGCAACAATATTTGCTCAAATGGACCAAAGCTTATTAAACGACATTAATAGTATTGAAGGAAAAGTTATTGATTGGCGTCATTATTTTCACGAAAACCCGGAATTGTCTAATAGAGAATTTAATACGGGTAAAAAAATAGCTGAACATTTAAAAAATCTCGGTTTTGATGTGACGGAAAACGTTGCTCATACTGGAGTAGTCGGAATTTTAAAAGGTGATTTTCCTGGAAAAGTTATAGCGTTAAGAGCAGATATTGATGCGCTTCCAGTAACAGAACGAAATGATTTACCATTTAAAAGTAAGGTCACTACTACTTTTTTAGGACAAGAAACTGGTGTAATGCATGCTTGCGGTCATGATACTCACATTGCTATCTTAATGGGGGTTGCTGAAGTACTTTCTAAGCATAAATATTTGCTTCATGGAACGGTAAAATTTATTTTCCAACCTGCTGAGGAAGGACCTCCTCCAGGTGAAGAGGCTGGAGCATCATTAATGATTAAAGAAGGTGTTTTGAAAAATCCCGATGTGGATGCCATCTTTGGTTTGCATATTGGTTCTGGCACACCAGTCGGAACTATTAACTACAAGCCAGGAGGTACTATGGCTGCAGTAGAACAATTTACAGTAAATGTTAAAGGAAAGCAAACTCACGGTTCAAGACCATGGGGCGGTGTAGATCCTATTTATATTTCAGCTAAAATAATTGATGGCTTTCAAAGTATTATTAGTCGTGAATCTGACTTAACAAACGAAGCAGCAGTAATTACTGTTGGAAAAATTACAAGTGGTGTTCGATTTAATATCATACCTGAAAGTGCAGAGCTAGTGGGTACCGTAAGAACTCTTGATTCAGATATGAGAGAAAAAATCATACGTCGTATGAATGAAATGTCTAGAGATATAGCGGCAGCTTATGGAGGTACTGCAACTATAACATGGCAGAGCAATACCGTAATAACGTTTAATGATTTAGAGTTAACAGAACAAATGCTCCCTAGTTTAGAAGCTGTGGCAGGTAAAGATAATGTGCATCTTGTAAAGGCTACTACAGGTGGTGAAGACTTTTCTTATTTTCAAGAAGTAGTACCTGGATTTTATTTTTTCTTAGGAGGAATGACTCCTGGAAATAAAGAATCTTTTCCTCATCATACTCCAGATTTTTTAATTGATGACAGCAGTATGTTACTAGGTGTGAAGGTATTTTGCCAATTAACATTAGATTATTTAAATAAAACTAATTAGTTATCAATTGTTAGGCAGATATTAATATTACCAATTTAATTAGTCTTTGTTTAGTAGAGCTAATTCCTAATAACTTGTGATATATATTTTTTCATAAATACGAGTTTAGCCTATTTAAGAAGCTCATAAATAGCTGAATTAAACAAAAAAGATATGCCTATTATTTGTAAAAAGAGTTTTTGCAAAAAGTGGAGCTACCAAATAGGGAGGTTGATAGCTCCCCAGTTTAAAGGAGGGTATCCCCTCTATAAGAAAATAAATCCTAAACGATTATCTCCTACTTGGCAAGTATATTATGAATAAAAAAAATTCTTTTAAATAGATACAATCTTGTAAACTATTATAAAACCTATTAAGTTTGTTGTAGAAATTTATATTTATGGAAGACCTTACCTTAGTTATTAGTTATTTTGCTTATTTGTTACCAGCCATTGTAGTTGGCTTGGTTGCTTATTTTTTTTTTAAAGGGCATACGTCCAATGAAGAAGGAAGAAGGCGTTATTTGATTCAAAAAGAAGCTCAAAAAAGCTTATTACCAGTTAGACTTCAAGCTTACGAACGACTGACACTCTTTTTAGAACGCATTGATCCAAACAAACTTTTGATTAGGGTGAAACCGTATTCTGATGATTTACAAGAATATGAAACATTACTTATTCAGAATATTGATAAAGAATACGAGCATAATCTGTCTCAACAAATATACGTGAGTCCAGAATGTTGGAATTTAATTACTGCGACAAAAAATGCAACCATACAAATAATAAGAAAGTCTGGCATGAACGAAAAAGTAAAGAATGTAGATAAGTTAAGAGCTTTTGTATTAAATCACTTTATGGATGAAATTACCCCTTCACATAAAGCCTTGTTGTATATCAAAAAAGAAGTTGGTGAAATGTATTAATCTATTAACTCATTTAAACCGGTATTTTTTCTTTTAGCATATTCAAATCCTATTTCCCACCACTGTTTCATGCGATCTTGATTAAAAATTAATGAATTGGTAGTTAATACAGTAGGCGTGTAATAAAAATTAATAATTACATCATTATTTGAGGCTACAAATTTTCCTATGCGAATATTTTGCTTTTCTATGCTATCTGCCATAAAAGAATGCATATTGGTCATCAAGGAAAAAGCATTTTTTGAAGGCATTCTATTTAAGTGTGTGACTTCTGTTTCTAAAACAATAACATCAATAACGGTAGCCCCTCTTTTTATAGCCTCTTCTATCGGAACCACACTACCAAATCCTCCATCAGCATATTCGCAGCCTTGTTTGTTTACCAAACTCATAAACGGTGTATAATTACAAGAAATCCAAATCCAGTCACAAAAATCATTGTATTCAAAATCATTAATCGATTTATACTCTACTTGATTTAAGGAAAAATTGGAAACCGTAACAATAATATCTTCAGTACTATTTTGCAAATCTTGAAATTCATCAATGCTCAGCGCTTTTGAAATAAGTTTTCGTAAGTTTTTGCTCTCACCGAAAGTTTTTCTTCCAAGCACTAAATTCTTTAATACATTAATGTGGTTGATCGCAATTTCCATTTGCCCATGTTTTGTTTTTTTAACGGTAAATGGACAGTTATTAAATATACTTTTTTGATTTACAGAAGTGTATATGTCCTTTATTTTTTCGGTTTTATTTAAGGCTAAATGACTAATTAACAAACTACCTGTAGAGGTTCCTAAATAAAGATCGTACTTGTGCTTTAGTTCTTCAATTAAATATTGAGAAACTCCTCCAGCAAATGCTCCTTTACTTCCGCCTCCTGAAATCACTAATGCCCTCATAATTTTAGTCTTTTAGATTATTTTTCATTTAACATTCTTTTTAAAAAAATTAAAGAATCAACATCTAATTGATGTTCTATTAATAAGAATTGTTTTTGATAATTTTCATTTTCTAATAAACCTTTAAGTAGGTTTCTAGAAAAATCTCTAAATCTCCAATAATGATGTTGACTCGCATCGATCAGATGTAGTAGCGAGTCCTCATCCCATAAATTTAAATTACCGATATATCTCAATGCTTTTTCACGAGTATTATAACCATAGCTAGGAGCGGTATATTCAATCAGTTCCTTTACAAAAATATCTTTTCTAGGGGTTTGATAATCTTCAGTAATCAATGCTAAAAACAACCAAAACTGTCTTATGTTTTTATCACGAAATCCAATAACTCCCTCCATTTCATCCAAATATCTTGATTGGTTTTCTGGAAAATTAACCCATAAATTTCCCAATGCCGATTCTTGAGTTAAATAAGAACTATCCATTAAAAGACTTTCATAGTAAGATTTTAATTCTTTAGGGATTTTATCCATTGATAATGCAATCGATTGTCTAACAAATATATTATTACTATCAAAAGCTTTTTTATACAATGGCAGTGTTAAATATAACGGCTCGTTTTTTAATTGATAAACTATTTCTTGACCAATAAAATCATCGGGGAAAACTAATGCTTTTTCAAGTTCTGCTATTTTCAATTGAATTGGAGTTCCTCGCAAAGCAGAAATCTTAAAATATTCATTAATAAAATTTGATTTGATCAATGATTGATAAGCTTGTTCTGATTTAAATGCGCTTTGCAATATCCAATCTTTTTTAAATTCATGTAATTTTTTACCATAAGCTTGTTCCACCTCAATGATAAAATCGTCGGTAGTGACATTTTTATATCGGTGTTTTTCTATATAATTATTAATTGCTTTTTTAAAAACAGAATCTCCAACCTTTTCTCTTAATACATGTAATGCCCAAGCTCCTTTTTCATAAAATGTCAATGAACTCGCATTAGGATTATTTAAAGACTCTCCTTTTCCTTGTTCACTTAACAATTTTAGTTGCTCTGCAGATTGAAATAATTTCCAATAATAATAATCTTCACCGAAGATTTCTTTTTCAGTTAACAAAGCATAATAGCTCGCAAACCCTTCATGTAGCCAATGACTTTGTCCAGAAGTTTCTGTAACTAAGTTTCCAAACCATTGATGTGCTAGTTCATGAGCGTTCACATTTACATAATTTCGATCAATAAACCCAATCGAATCAACTATAAATGCATCTGAAAAAAAAGTAGCAGAAGTGTTTTCCATTCCAGCATATAAAAAATCTTTTAAGGGTACTTGTTTATAATTCTGCCAAGGATAATTTACTCCAATTTCATTTTCTAAAAAGTCAAAAATTATTTTTGAATATCTGTAGGTCGGTTCTACAAGTAATGAATCAGTACTTGAATAATAAAGCTCAATAGCAACATTGCTAGAAGAAGTTATTTTTTTTTTAGAAAAATCTCCAACTGCAAATGATAGCAAGTAACTTGACATAGGCTGTTTCATATCAAAGCTCCATTTTTTAAAAGCACCAGTATCAGTTACAGCAACTAATTTACCGTTTGCAACAATTGATTTATCTGAAGGAATAATATAACTAAGGTCAAATTCAATTTTATCGTTCATATCATCAATACTAGGAAACCAATTAGAGGTGTATTTACCTTGTCCTTGAGTCCAGATTTGATGATCTAAAAAATACAACGCTTTTTTGGGACTCACTTCGTATTCAAAAGAAACTGTATAAGTTTGAGTTGGCTTAAATTTAGAAACTAGCCAGATCTTATTGTTATTTAAATGAATAGCTATTTTACGATTTTTTATGTTTTTTAATAAAAAAACACCTTGAGCATCTAAATATACCGAATCACATTTCTTTAATATTTTAAATGTATAAGAAGTAGTTGCAATGACTTTTTTCTCTTTTATCAATGGCCTGACCACTGCTTTAACACTTATAAAATCAACTATTTCGGTTTGTTGACCGTAAACAAAAGAGCTAAAGGACAACCATAATAAAAGGTAAAAAAAACGAGGTAAAAAAATTAATGGCTTTATCTTTTGCAGCAAATAAAAAAAAATCATAGATAAAAAAGGTTATTTCTGTTTCTCAAAAATAACCTTTTTAACACGTACTATGAATTTTGTTTATTGTAAAATAATTTTTTTAGTACCCGTCCCTTTTTTATTTTCTAGATTGATAAAATAGGTCCCACTAGGTACTTTACTAAGATTAAATTTATGATTTAATAATTCTTCATTGGAATCAAAATAATAAACTTTAACCTGCTTGCCTTCTATGGTATAAATACTAACTCTTGTTCTTCCTTCAAGATGATTTGTAAACAATGAGAACGATCCATTAGAAGGATTTGGATATACTGTAATCTCGTAAATTTCATCGTTATTTATGGTATTTACTCCTAGAATATTATCATAAAACAAAGGGGTTTGACTTTTACTAATGATTTGCCCGTCTACATTGTAGTGAGGATTATATCCCGCATCGCAATCAGGGCAAGTGGTCCCTGATATACAATCCACATTATTTGGATGACAATTATCTACATATGATGAATGAAAACGATAATCCAAATCAATACTTGATCCAATATAAGACGATAAATCAAAAATATCTGGGTGTGCAATCGCCCCTGGACACCAACCTGCTCTATTGAAGGTCCAAGATCCTTGTTGACCTGTACAATTATCTGGATTTGGATTACATAAGTTAAATAGGTGTTGCGAATAAACTTCCTCTGCGTTTATATCTATATTATGAAACGCATTAAAGAATTCTGCAGCGTTTTGTGTGTTATTTTCACCCCAACCATGACCCGTATTAGATAATCTCAAGTAAGATTCATCCACTGTATTCAATATTTCTGCAGTATAGGTCTCTACCGGTTGTAAGTCTGCTGGATCTCCAAAATTATAAGTTGCATCCCAAGCTTCAATAACTCCTGAATAATCATATTCGGGGGTTCCTTGATGGTAATCAAGATTTAATGATAATTGCCATCCACCAGTTCCCCAGGTATCAATAAATACTCTTAATTCTACTTCTCCTTGCAATAAGGACATATAATCCGTTAAATCAATTTCATGATTACAGCCGACTCCATATGGCGTTATGTATCTAATAATCTGAATCCAATTTCCATCAGGTCCTTTTATATCTATATGAGCCCATCGATCCCAATCATCACAACCACCGCTTATATTTGGACATTCAACTTCAAAAAGTGCATTAATTGAATCATAGGCACCAATTGACTGAGGTAAGGTATAATATCCGTAATACCATCGACTGTTCTCTCCTCCATATTCTATAACAACATCTTTAAAAGTTTCAACAACCTGAGAAGACGCAGTATTGGTCACCTCAACATTCTTCATCAATAAAGTCTCTTCTCCACTAACAGTTTTTGCTGTAATAAGTATTTCATGAACACCGTAAGAAGATGGAATCCAAGAATAATAATAAAATCCATTTTTCTGAATCGCATTATAAGTAACTCCATCAACAGTTAAAGTTACTAGATCAATCATATCGGGATCTTCAACTGTAGCATTGATATATATTGGGTATTCCTTTAATTCAGGCATTTCCAAAGGATAATCTTCCGTTAACTGGCTTGTTAATACGGGCACGGAAGCATCAAAACCGAAAGCAGAATTCACACAAATTGTAATGATTAAAACTAGTAAGTTGCATATTTTTTTCATTAGATTCTTTTTAAATAGTTAAAGTTTCTTTACAAATATATAATTTAGTATCTTATTTTTTTATTATTGTGGAAAAACATTAGTAACTAATAAAATGAATATCAATTTATTTCAAACACCAATAGATTATTTAAAAGGGGTCGGGCCAAATAGAGCCGATTTACTTAAAAAAGAGTTGGGAGTATATACATTTCAAGATTTAGTGAATCTATTTCCCAATAGGTATATAGATAGAACTCAGTTTTACAATATTGATCAACTCCAGCGCACCAGTGCAGATTTACAGATTATTGGAAAAATAACA
>MDSX01066421.1_pt1 | contig 22955 bp, 5 predicted proteins | sample 811141 | NCBI WGS metagenome assembly MDSX01 (sample SAMN05326642, study PRJNA326480) | marine metagenome | isolation source: seawater | place: Atlantic Ocean: South East | collected 2010
AAAATTGATATCAGGCAATACCATGTTGTAAAGGCAGGTACACCTTACATTTCAGAAGGTCCTCCACAACTTCAAAACATCATGTCTATAATGGAAAAGAACGAATCCTACATATGGTGGTTGCAGCCCTTGAGCGGATCCTTACAATCTCAAATTGCGTCGGTCAGTATCAACAACAGCTTTTTTGCACTCAACCTTCGTCTGGAGAAGGTAATTTTTCGACACATCCGGTTGACGAAGGATTTTGTGAATGTGGAACTTCTCGAAGACGGAACAAAGAAACTGCGCATACCTGCTAGATTGCTTCGAGAAAAACTCAGAACCGCCATGCGTTCCCAGGTATTTTTACTAGTGATATGTATCAAATGCATCTGAATGTATTAAGCGTGTGTGATTTCTGAACAGGCAATGCAGAAGAGTGCCAGATTGATGGATGGCAAGAAGAGCGTTTGCAATGGTCGGCGAAAAAATAAGCAGGGTAAAATGTCAATGATATGTTTACCGCAAACAGACAGTATAATCAGCGAGATGTGTGCGCTGCATTCGTCTGAAAATACCCTGAAGTCGTTACTGCCAAGCGTAGAGGAAACCATTGCGCAAATGATTCGAATAGTCAGGATAGAATTTCCTCATGTCACTCTGAGCGATTATTTTGTTCCTCCGCCTAAATCAGACGATACTGAAGCTGTGAGTGGTGTGGAACCACAAAACAACCCTCCTCTTTGATTGAATTTTGTTGTTTAGCCGGGACGGAAGGTGTGTCAAGTTGAATCGCCAGTAGACTTATCAAAATAATGATGGTAACACAAAGTAAACTTACATACAGTTCTTTTTCAAACTTGCAATTCTCGTATTCTGGCTGTAGAGTGTTGGAGTCTTCGTTGAATTCATATGTCATGTGAACTCTTTCGTTGGCGTCTTTTGTCAGAAAGCGCCCAAGAACACTCAGCACCGACAGATCAGCGACATCAGTCGCAACGAAAGTTAAGGTGATAGTATTAGTTTGGTCGTTCAAGTTAAAGGTAATGTCGTTGATACTTCTGATTGAATCCTGTAGCATTTTCACTCTTGAACTGCTACAGGCAGTGTTTATATCACACGTGGTTGTTTTCTGTTTTGGTTCATCCGTTGCCGACTTGATGTATTTGTTAAAGCTATTTGTTAAATCACAGCAGGTGAAATCGACTGAGTGAGTGGTCGCGGAAGACCTCGCCACTTGTGCCATCATCAATGGCATCAGGAAAAGTATTAGTTTTTGAGGCTTCATTTATTTGTGGATTTACTTATCTTATATTTGACGCTCAAACTATTTCAAACAAACTCAAACCATGACCACGTGCATGGCCTGCAGTTTTGACGCGGTGAAATCACCCGGATACACAGCGGCTTTCAAACTTGTATTCGGCTCCAAAACACTGGTCGAGGTCTGGGACAAGTGCCTGGAGCGTTCATGCCAAAGTTTGCAGCCCTCGCTGAATGCTTACTGCATGCAATGTCGCAAGATACGTCCTGTTACGTCGGAGACGGATATCATGCAAGCTCTGGTTCAACATGAAGTTTTGTGGTCCGAATGGGCTCTTCTTGAAGACTAGAGAGACATGATGTAGCGGTCAAGCTCATCCAAATCTGGCAATTCATCAATTTCTTCATCACCTTGTAAGGCGTTGTGGGCGGTGATGTTGTTGAAATCCAATGAGGGTGGTGGTGGTGGAACAATGCTGTGCAACCCCGAGTTTGAGTCACCGAGAAAGCTCTGGTCTGGTTTCCATGTGGACAAGTATGAGAAATCGGTTCCGTTTGTACCCATAGACAAGTCGAGCTTCTTTCCTGCGGCAGGATGTGTCTCGCCAGGGTCTTTCTTCGAAGCGCGATTTTCTTCTCGTTTGACTTGCTGTCTGTGAGCGTATTCAGGCATTTTCTTCTTGCATTCTTCGGTTCTGCGATAAGCGCGATTCCTGTACCAACGACTTACCACCGTGACAGGTTCCTTCATCTTACGTTTTGCCCAAAAGCGGTGTACTTCCGTCCAATGAGCATTCGGATGGCACCTCTCATACTCGAGCATAATGCGCAGCGTTTCATCGGAAAGACTCGAAGGACGGCCGTTTTGGTTGTTTTTGTGAACAGCTGGAGCTTTCGAGCTCTTCTTCACGCGGGCTCCTGCCATCGTTCTTGCTTTGTCGCGCGTCCTCGGCGAGAGCCGACGGGCAAATGAGCGCGTGCTTAAACACAGTCAAATGAACCAAAAAAAATTAAAAAAAGATCTTAAAAAAAGTTTTAAAAAGAACCCACTTAAACATCATCCGTAATCTCGTTCTGTGATCACATCAGCCTGCTTCCTTCATGATGCTCGGGGCCTTGACCGAGCTTGAAGTGGACGACTCTGCGTGTGTTTCGCCCAATTCTCGCAGCCGCAAGCGCATGTGCATGCCTGCGCGTTCAGATCCGCTTGACAGCGAGTGGATGGACATGAAGGGAATCGGAGGGGATTTTGACGGAATGACCCCCCGCCAACTTGCCGAAGAGCATGGATACGATGTTCTCGATCTCACCGTTTTGGGTGAATTGGCAGAATCATTCTTCTTCAGCTACCCCATTCTGTACAACAAAACGACCAAGCACGAGTTGGTCATGGGCGCATTCAAGTATTGCAATGACGAAAATGTCTCCAAATTGAACGATCTCTCCCATTACTATGATGAAAGTATTTGCAAGACAGTCCCCGTCAAAATGAATGGAGAGGCAAAGGCATTAGGATGGAAAAGCTGGGAGGTTATTCTTCAAAGTATTTGATGATGTGCTTGTGGTATAAAGCAGTGCATGACCTCGTCAACAACATGAAAAAATCTGTTCGGAATCATACGCACGACTGTCTCCAATGGCTAGAGACAAACGTAAGGAAGCGCGTGGAAGGTTCCTATTTTGATGTGTACGTTGCTCTTCCTTTAAAAAAAATCTACTGTAATTTGAATAAACAATCGTGATAGTCTATGAAAAGATGTCTGAGTCGACACATGCTTGCATATAAGATGCATTCATGATCTCAGAAATGCGAGCAACTATGATATTACTATGCACCTTGCTGGTAATCGTGTACAGTGAGAACATATTGGTGAGTGTGCAATCCAAATCTCAGCAAGACATGGACTTATTGACAGCCAAGGTTGATGAGGATTTGCAGCAAGCGCATGGGGGTCTGAGACAGACGTTGGGAGCAATTGAAGCCACCATGAGCCGCGTCGTGGATGTAGATTCGGAGTACTTTGTGGCGCCTGCGCTTTCTGTGCCAACTTGGGGTATGTTGCAAGATATTGAGTTTGATAACGTCACGAGTACATGGACTTTTGTGTACAACACAATGCGGGCAGAGCCGGGAACGTTGAATCAGTTTCATCGAGTCTTGTACATGACCAAGCAAGGCGTGGCTGTCAATGGAGATGTTGACAATGAGTGCTTACAGGATGGTGTTGATGTGACAACTTGTCTTCAATATCTTCAGGAGCATTATACCGTGCCTGAGACCTTAAACAGTCAAGATCAAGATTATCTCACATTCTCATCACCGGACAATTCCGACATTCAGACTGTGATCACAGGAGAGGACACAAGTCTGACGCAAACTGTGACAATTACGATACCGCACACTCGCGTACGGAATGGACAGAACGCCCTGGCTAAATTGGAAGAATACACACATCCAACGTTGGGAACGCAGCGGCAGTGGACGTTTGGAATTGGAGTTCTGTTCCACGGAGTCGGAAGCAACATGATCATTTTTGACACATTCAATTTGATTGAGAACAGCTTCGAACAACTTGCTATCTCGCGTACCAACACGTACTCATTGGCACGACACGTGTCTTTCTGGACCGAGCGCGTCCAGTACGACACATCCATCCGCGTTGCTACTGTGGAATATTTTCTGTCTCCAGGCTACGAAATCGAATCAGTCTCTGCGATGTTGAACGAAGGGGAGGTCACGACAGCAGAGTGTAACGACATGCAAGCCAAATTAGACCTGCTGACTTCCAAGGAATGCATTTACGCACGCACTCTTTGTACACCCCACGTTCTTCTGACAGGTGACACGGGTGACCTGATTTCGTACGCCATTCCTCTGCCCGAGCGCGCAACAGGAGGATTCAAAGTAAATACCATGTTAACCCTCAGAGATAAGGATACGGGTGTGGAAATCTTGAGCTCATTGAACTTCAAAACGGAAGCTGTTCCGCAGGATGTTTGTGCAACGGCGCAGATGGAAACGTTCGACCCGGCCTCGCACGTTGCTGTCGGTGTGTACAAAGGACATTCTTTGGAGGTTGTCCATATCGACGGCTCATTTTCTATCCAGAACATTTCCGATACCGCAATGGGCCTTCCAGAAGCTTTGCTGACGCTTGTCCTCGCGCCCAAAGATGACGTAGCTGACAACTACTTTCTCCAGTTCCCAGACGAGAATATCAACCTTGACGAGCTGTACATTTCACATGCCCTTCAAAACTCAAATTTGATTCCGGATTCTGTCAACAATACAATTGTGGGTTTGTCTGATGCCAACGGTGTCAATTCGGGGCGGTCTGTGGTGCAGTTAGACCCCACTCTTCTTGCAAATTGCCCCATGGAGAGCGTTGTCGATTACGAAACAGCGGAATGCGTCACCACAAAAGACTGGTCTGTGAGCGGTGGCGCAACTCGTCCAAAGTCAACGGGAGGAAATGTGTATTACGTGCATCGGGTCAATTTTCAGATTGGTGGAGGGGACGTTCAATGGCTTCAGGATCACAGTATATTTATTGATACGACCGCAGCTACCAATTTTTTGGCTAGCGTGGAACAGCTGGTACCAGATGCAACAAGGCGATCGAATTCTCAGATGTACTGGATTTTTCCAGTCTACAGCTGGTATGATCAGAGTCCAATTGGTCTCAAAGATAAAGCACTCGTTAGTTTTGCATGGTCAGTAAGCAAAGCACCGGTTAGTTCACGAAGACTGCTTGCGTATAGTCCCCGAGAAAAGAAGGAAGAAGAGCCTTCTTCTGTAAACAAGAAGGTTTCGATGAATAGGAGAAAACGTAAACGACTGTTTCTGGAACCCAGAAGTGTCAAAAAGGTTCAGAAGCTGTCTGAGAAGGAGGTGTCGTTGCTGCACAAAATCAGGTCATTTTTTTGAATCAATTAAAAGTCAAAAGAGCCGATTTGATTTATATATATCATAGCTAAAATAGAACATAAATGTGGTTGCTTGTTCTGGCATCCCTACTTCAATTTATGCTTGTGAGCGAAAGAATTCTGTTTCGTGTCATATTATTGTTTGTGGCCAGTCGTCGGAGCAGTGTGAAAAGGTTGGCAGACTATTCAATGTTGGGAACCTGTATTGGGAATTTGACACTTGCCGTCACTATTCCCCTGCAAGTCGCTATGCAAATCGTCACTGTAGTATCACGAAACATTCTCATATACATTGCAATCGTGTTATTGTGTTCTTGCCTGTATATACTGAACACAAATTCAAGCACTTTCATTGTTGCATATACTGGGACGTACAACAGTGGAATAGGTCAACTGATTAACATATATCTGGAAATAGTTGAGCTGCCTGCACTTGTATGCCGAGGATTGATTCCCATTTACAACTGGGCAGTATATCTACTGACACAGTTTCTTTACTGGGTTTTTCTTCCGTTTTCACGAGTCAACTCTGACAACTTTCCTGAATTTATTGAGAATGTCAGTATGATGTTTACAGCGTTTGTTTTGTCCATTCGGACTTTTCTGGTTAATGTGTTCAGTTGTGTCATGAATAGGTCGGTGGATAAAGACTCATCACTGATGTTTTTGCCGACCAACGTGCAGTGTTATGCAAACATTCACCATTATGAGTTTGATATGATGACACCTGGAATTTTTGCTCGGAAGTCAGCTTTGCTCATGCAGAACATGCTTGTCAAGACATGCAGCCCAGTCTCGATCATGATTGAACTGATGATGTTTCCTTTACTTGATATCAATTTCTACAAAACATTGCACCTCACCGTCAATTCAATGCTCCATGCGTTCGTGGTATTACCTATCATGACAGTAAAGCGATGTGAGTATGGACGAAGTAATGAGGTTCCTTTTAGCAATGTCGAAAAAACGGTCATGTGTATTCCCGACTTCACTGCTCAGCATACGATAATGATGAAGATGTTTGAATCCGCGGGGCTTCTCGTTGACAATTGGCTAAACGTTGGTCTGACAATCGTGGAAAAAGCCGTGACTGGACGCACCACTGTTCAGTGCGACGCTGTTTACGAGAAACGATTCAACATGACAAGAGCTGGCGACCTCTTTGACGTGAGTCCATCCAAGTTGAAAGTGGTCGGCATGACAGACAGACTTTTTGCAGTGACAGACGGCGTCTCCACGGAATATCATTCAACGACTGTGACAGAGCAAACTGAAATGGCTGTGGGCAATTGGCCGTTTGAAGTAAATGTTGGATATGGCGTGGCTGCAGTGCAACAAGCCGAAATTTCTGACATGGATGATAACGGGGATAGTCGAACAGGCATGTTGGGATGCCAGTGTTTGGATGAGACGCGAAGTGATGGTAGCACCACAATTCAAGTATGGTGCGCCAGTGTCCCGTACACGGTCCACGAAGACAACGAGACCAACTACAATGCCTCCACAGTGCATCGAGTCAATTTTGACTCGTATCTGGCTGGAACTGGCCTGACGTGTGCCACCACCAAAATTAAAGTGTCAACGCTCCGCTTCTCACAAAAACGATTCTCCAAAATTTACAACAGCGTTGAGGGTAATTACTTGGATGCTTACAATACCTTCTTCGATGGTGGGACGCAGCGCGCGCGAACTTTCTTGGCCGACGCAACCATTTACCTGCAACCTCTCTGTGGAAGTGACAGTAGTCAACAGTGTATTGCCGGTGGCCCCTCCTGTTTTCCTTACTGCATGGGACTGCACGTGGCGGGCCAAACAGGCCAGAATATAACTCTATACAATGCAGAACATTGGTCCACGCACGTTGACATGAAACAAGTTGATTGTTCTATATCGTTGGCAACCGATGTGTGCAGTGACAATGCTGTGCAGGGGTTCGTCGTCAACGAAGAACACAATATTCATCATAAGGCTGTGTGTAATCAAGGTTGTGCATTCGACTATAACTCGGAAACATTTATGAAACTGTCAGCATTGAGTGATGGAGACAAAGAGACCTCCTTTCTGAAAAACGAAGATAAACATCCCACTATTCGAATGAAGTCGCAGCCAATAGTGGTCGCGGGAGACATTCTTCTGACAAAATCAGAAACCAACGAGTTAATCATGAATCGTTTGTTTGATGTCAGTAAGGGGTTTTACACGATGGAAGGTCAGCACCTGACGCTTGTCAGTAACGATCAAACAATCAGCATGCTGACAGACGACACTTGCGAGGTGTTGGACGACGAAATGTGCTACAGTGACGCTGCAAAGGAAAACAAGATTGTAGAGCCGGTCAACTACAGACTGGCGTCATATAATGAAACGCCATCGACCGTGTCAGAATTCGGCGTGCACTGGGCGGTGAACCCACAATCCAGTGTATTGAGCACTAAGTATCAAAACTGTGCAAACAAGATTCCCACTTCTGGAATCGAAATCACTTCAAGTTACTCCAAAGCTCGTGTGTGGACTCTTCGCCCAGTCAGGGCAAGTAGTGCAGATACAATCCGATCAGAAAGAGGTGAGCACACGGGGTTGGTGTCGTATATGGTTGTTCCCGATTGGATGAATGAGGACACTCCGTGTTCAGAGATGGTTAATCAACGCGTGGTTGATTTAGAATATATCAACTCTGAAAATATTCTGATTACGGTCTACCGCGCCGCTCCCGAACATTACAACTGGGAAACTGGTTCCGTTTGTGACGGATGTCCCTTTGATTACGCCATGTATTACCTTCATCCCAACCGAGGGGACTGCGTGGAAGCGCAAGAGTCGGGCCATCATTTTTCGTGCTGGAAATCGATTTCACTTGGTATTTTTCAATCTCCTGATTACATCAACGACGGTGTTGGCTCCCTATGCCCAAGCATGCACAGAATGCCTGAGTGGGGTACTATGAGCTCTCTCATGGGCATTGCGAGTGTCAGTGTTCTGAAACTGGTTGTGGATGCAGTGACAGTGTTGCCTGCAGCCTGGTATGACATGGCCTCTGTTTTCAAACAACCACGGGAACGAATAACCTTTCATAGCGTTCTAGACACGGGTGGAGAATTATTGCTTAATGTTGAGCCGATTGTTTCAAGCTTGGACCGTGCATCAATGATTGCCGCGCATTCTCTTCCAAAGCTTGGCTCAATGCTTCGCGACACAAACGGTTATGCTAGTCTACAACCTGTCTTGATCGGTACTGCCAAGATTCATTCATTTGTTCCCGGCATGGTAGTCAGAGAGAATGCTCAAAAGTTGGCAAACACGTTTGTTAGGGGTACCAATCAGATTGCAAAGCCCTTTCTTTCTCGGTTGCAGAGAATTATGAGTGCTGTCCCAACTGAGCGAATAACATCAGCCGCATCTTCCGTTGTCAGTCGCATTAACACTGGATTGGCGCAACCCCTGGCCCGACAGTTCAAACGAGCAGTGCAGCAGTTACCAACGGGACATATGCTGAGGTTTTCCTCAGCTGTGATGGGTCGTTACACAAGTATGGGTGGTCTGATGCCTCCATCAGCACCTTACATTCAAATTTTGGTTTCTTTGCGTCGGTTTATGAACTCGGCGACATCTCAACTGACAATGAACTCGCGAGTTCTGAGAGGCCTTTTTCTGAATTTGGTTCTGAGAAATAACGGCGGTGACTCTATGTCAAATTTGATTTCGTCTACGTTCTACGAATTGGAGCACGACGTTGATCGATCTTATTTTGAGTCGATGCGAATTCAATGCGACGGGTTGGGACAGATTGTCGGCCGGGACGTATGGGGTGATACGTTAAAGCATACATGCTTGATTATCCCCGCAACTCTGAAATCAACGCTGCAAGCACTGATGGTATTTCTTGTGGAGTACCGCGTTATGAGCTGCGTATGTAGCATGTCCCAAGAGACCAATTCAATTCTTTTTGCTAAAAGTCAGTGTCTGCCGAAGAATACGCCGATAATGTGGAAATCGTTCACGTTGGATTTCTTACAGCAGGACACAACCTCACAGCGTGATCTATGCTTTGCGTTCATGGACGCTGCCAATGAGAAACTCATTACAGCATTCGACCCCGTTTTCAACCACATGTATCGCGCGACCCTCAACATTGGTGCTAGCATCGATTATGTGTTGAGGGTGTTTGACGTCAATGCCGGCAATTGCGCTGATTACCAGGCGTCGCCATACATACTAACTCTGCTTCCAGAGCCGAATGATTACTTCATGGGTTGCATGGGCACTTATGACTGTCGAGCTAGATGCCTCGACACCTTTACTGCGTTTGAAGACTCTATGAAAATGGTCAATGTCCGACCGACCCAAGAAATATCACACACTGTGATGGTTGAAAGTCGATTCTTCAGCATTGAAGATGCCGAGAATGGTTTGGACGTGGCCCCATTTGCTTTGTACGGCATGGCCGAGCTGAGCGCTGCCGCATGTGAAAAGGTGTGTGGCAATTCAAATGAGTACAATCGCTGTGTGGCAGTGGCGGGAATTTTGAGTTCAAATCGAATTGGCCTTGCATATTACTGCATGCCATTCAATTTCATGGATTCAATCTTTGAGTATACCGGCGAAAATGCAAAATTTAATTCGGCACTCCCATTCTACAACGACAACTGGGGAGTCGGCGAACTTGTGAGCAACATTTACATGCTAACCATTGATTCAGTCCAAGAAAATCGACACGAAATGTTGCTGGTGTCAACACAGGAAAGAGAAAATGCAGACATACAGAAAATATGGGTGTTTACGTCTGATGGTGACAAGTTTCTGTTATGTCAGACAGAGGAATTTGATGCTGATGTTGATAGTAGTACCAGCCTCCATAGCATAAACAGCATTCGCGCCATACCAGGCCAGCGGTTGAGAGAAAAGGATAAAGCTACGGTATTCATCAAAGGAACACGTTTTGAGAGAAGCTCTGATGGCGAGACGATTGAATTGGTAAATGTCTGCGTCAAATATGGCATCATGATCAATGATTTCATAGGTAATCTTAATTTGGAGGGAGTCGACGACGCCGTTGCCTTCAACGCTCGCGTCAGCCAGGAACGTAATGTTTGTGAGGATTACGTGAACTTTGAAAACGAGTATGACAACGATCACAAAATAATCTGCATGAACGAGCAATGTAGTGATCAACTGCGTATTCCCCTTGTCGGTCATGCCAAAGCAAATGTCATTCGCCGCGACACGATAAGGAAAACATCAGTTGCATACACCTACAGTAATCCCCAGTCTAACTTGGCCAAGATATTATCTCTTGATCCGGCATATGCGCTGATTGAAACTCAAGAAGAGATTGCACTGAATCGAAAATTCATTGCGGACTTGACTCTACGCTCCTCTTTGTGTCAAGAAGGTCGTCAATGTCTCAACTTCATAGTGGTAGGCCGCCTGACGTCGGCGTCGGCGTGGCTTCATAACGTTTACTTGACGTTGAATGAGGATGGATCTGTATCGTCGAATCTCACCGGCGGTGTCAATATTGCACAGAAAGTCAGAAGAAGTATTACGTGTTCCGTTGATAGCTGTTTTGCTTGTGCCAACCGAGAAAGTCCAGCTGAACTGATTGATCTTCAGAATAAATGTTACGCAGCCTCCCAGTGTGCTGTAAGACGGTGTGTGGGAACCATGGTAAACATGAAGGCTCCCCTGTGTAATCTTGGAAATCGAATGGCGAAAATGACCGACACGCTACGCATTGGAATGCATGCTACGTGGCTGGCCATAAGTCACACCGTCGTGGTCGTAGTTGAGCTCTCAGAAGAAAGGCGAAACATATACCGGATAACATGGCCCCAGGAGTTTTTCATGGCTGCGGTGTGTAACATGAAAGACTCTATTGTGGAACAGGTTGCAACATTGACTTCAGTAAGTGGCGCCGTTCTGGCTTCCATGCACATGAATGATATTCCATCACCGTCGTATGACGCTAATGACGCGGCCATTGACGTCAGAGTTCATGGCAAGCAGATTATGTTTATCACATCAATGACCAACCTGCTATCCAACATAATGATGTACCCAATTTACATTGCCGTGGCTTCTCAAAAAGTAACAGCCTGTAGGATGGATTCGTTTTTGGTCATGGTCAATCGCGCAATCGATGCGGCGGGCACCGAAATTCAAATCTTGCGAGGTACCCCTGAACGTAACGAGGCGTCAGATAATCTGGTGGGAATGTGCATGTCCAAATACGGAGATGTCGCCTCCTTGGACGCTGACAATGGCCAGGAAAAAATCTCCTCTCTTGTTGGTCAGTTTATGACAGACATCAGAACATTCAGACGGTCATATTATTTTGAGCCGTACATACACGCCATAGATGCTGGTTTTGCTTACGCGCAAGGTGTGGTGACAGGAATCATGGACGTTACGCAAGTCGTGGATTGGGCTCACTGTAAATTACCGGAAACCTCGATGCAATCGCGAGGGCGGTGCGTCTGTAGTGATGAATCGATGAGGATTCCCAGTCCCCAACGCAGCACTGCAATTCACCAGGGCTCGCATGCGCTGTGGTGCTCCGGACCCCTGTTACTGACAAATGTTGATGGTTCTGACCTCTTGATCTGGAACCCGTTCTCGTTGGATCAGCTGCTAAACCCCAGCCATCCAAACCAAGGTGGTAGTGGTGATTTCGTGCAATACTTGCTGTGTCTTCGATCTTTGAATGGGGACTGCAATGCTCTCAAGCCAAGAATTCCAAAAATTGAAGCCCAGGGTGCGGAGGTAATGCAAGTCGTGACGAGATGTCGTGCAAACTATCAGCAATCAACGTGGGATGATGGTGCGGTGTATCTTGGTGAATTGGACTACGATACGTGGCAACAAGGTCTTGCTACGGTTCAGGAATTTCTCAAAACAAGCAAAAATCCCGGAGTTGTCAAGCGTTTAATGCAAATCTGGCAACACGTGGAGGTATTGGGTGGGGAAATTGCCGATCGCGCCACCATTGAATGTCTGCAGCGAGTGTACGAAGAGGATATCGGGTCGGAGTCATGCATGCGAGAATACTTTCTGTACTCCTCGCAGTCGGACAATATTGGCATCAAACGCAAAAACGCTTACTTTGTATATGAAGCCAATGATCCTCTCATCCCCCCTACATTTGTCGAGACTGACAGTTGTCAGACATTCTCAGGTAGTGTTGGAAGTATCAATCCATCAACCGGACTATCGTTTCCCAAGACTTTATGGAGTGTCAGTAGCAGCAACAGAGTTGATGTCAGCATGCTGCATGAAATGGCGACTGGCAATAATGAAAGCAGATTGTTGAGAGCCGAAGCAAATCTACGACAGCTATTGGATATCACTATCTTACCAGAGTTGAATAGGTTTGGAAACACACTAAGTAACAAGATCGAGACACGCTCTTGGAGCTTTGAAGGCGACCAGCTTCATCAATTGATTGACTGTGTCGTGCTTGGACCTTACGCAAGCGCAGATATGCAATCGACATTTGAGCTTTCCAACGGACGCAGGCTTGCAGTAGAGCAGTATCATCGGGGCGATCCACAATCACGTGATTTTCATCCCGGACTAGGATATGCGACAGGTGGTTCTGACGCTCGTCAGCACATTATTGGCACTGCTCAAAAACTCGCACAAGATTCATTAAACAGTGGACTGCAAAACACATTCTCGAGCATTCTTCATGACATCAAGAGAACGTATTCAGATATCAGTAATTTTTACTGTACATGCCCTGGGACACAAGATTCCTCCCTTGAATGCTGCAAAGGCAAAAGTTTTGACGATCTCAAGTTTAATGCTCTTCGCAAATTTCCAGACATTTGGAATATCAATGAGGATATGCAGGTAATTCAACTCCAATCTGTAATAGATGATGACATTTTAAGAAAAGATATCTGGAGCAAGCAAGAATACTCGTACGTCTCAACAGTCAATTTTACAGAGAGTGAAATTGAAGAACTTCACGACAAGTATGTGTTCGACGACAGTAACCCTGTCATGGAGTACTCCAAAAACGAAGTCATGACTCAGTTTACAGGCAAACCTTTGAGAACGCGATGCATGGAGCTCCTGTCCATGTCTTTTTTTACCATGCCTATCAAATCTGGAGTGTCCGACATGCAAGTGGATACTGACACTCATTACGATCCGACAGTGAATAATACTGCGTATTTACACGGTATGGAAGAAGCAATCAACCGTATACTACAGCGATCACAGCAAGAATCTCCTGTATACTGGACTCATGTGCATCGATACATGCCCAGCGACAGTGTGTGGTGTGAAAACATCTTGTCTGACCCCACACCTGCCTCGGCCAATGTGTTAGACGTGGGTTACAACGTTGACGAGTATGCGGAAGTGCCTCGATACTTAGATCGGATTCGGGGCCATGCGTTGGATGATACTAAGTTTGTCAGAGACATATCCTCACGTTGTGTGTGTGATTGGACCTTAATGGTAGGCTCGGAATTGAAGTGTAAGGTTCCAGATGGATGTGAAAATGTTCACGTGCCAGCGGACTTGCAAGTGTCATGGCAAACTCTTTGTGAGAAAGGTCATTACGACACTCGCGCCGAATTATTTACACTTCTTCGTGTCATCCAAGAAAGCGATGACATTTTGCCTGCATGGACTGAGAGTTGTGCTGACGCAGTTCCCAGCGTGACATGGGGGTTGCTGGATTCAAAGCAAAACAAAGACTGGTTCCAGAACAGTGATGTCACTTACAACATAAATTTGCAGGAACTGGCGAGTTATGGTCCCTCTGGACTGCGGATGGGACTTCTTGGCCGCGAGACAGATGCGAACTTGAAATGGATGCAGAAACATAATTTCTTGCGACGCGACCCCGCCAATCTCCCTTTCAATGCAGCAAAGATGCACACAATAGCACAGCCGTACTGTAGCAAAGACAACGATGCAACCTTGTGGAAAGCAGATTTGAAAGAGTACTTTCGCGACGTTTTCTTTCCAATGGCCCATACCATACACACGTCAGGCGTGTCGTCATACTGTTCGACGTGGGTGATTGAGTATGCAATCAGTGTAGCCATGCGACACATATACGAAGATCTTGAACACGAAGAAGTCATACTACAGGATAACAAGCAGGCAAAGTGGAGACAGCGGTGTGAGATTAATCTACAGCAGATTGGAATCTGTAACCTGCGCGGAGTCTACGACATTGTTCCCGATGATCCTGATGAGTTTTTGTCATCATGTGACTTTAACTTGGCTGCAGATCACGGCTGTACAAGCTACTATGTCACGCATAATTGTCTACTCATGTGCGATTCGAAATTTTACGATCCGTGTGCTTGCGGTGAGACTGACTGTACCAATGTGCTATTCAAGAAGGATAATTGTGATGATTTAGAACTAGATCCACGGCAGTTTGCCGATGGAGAAGATGTGAAACTATACAGCATGCAATGGCCGACTAGTATTCACGAAAAAGAAAGAGGTTCCTTTCTTCAGAGTGATCTTGACGATACATTGGCGCAAATTCACCAAGAGCTGGGTCGTGCAAAGTTTGAACATACAGCACTTTTTGAGAGAATCAAGACAATTTTGGTACAACATGACGAAGATAAGACTGAAGGTGACCCTCCCGACGCTTTCTGTGATGATTTAGTTGATTACTTTGGAGACGACGCCCAACACCCGGTGGGGTATCACGCAACTACTGTTTGTAGTAGTGACGAGGCTCACATGCGAGGGTTTGATTCGTGGATGTCTACTGGGGTGTCTGGTGCGGATTGGACAGTTGATCCTGTACGCTTGCGCAACATGACGCTGTACTCAACTACGTACGGAGCATCCCATCTCATCTGCGACGCATCAGTATACGGCGCATACGGACATGAGTTGAATCCGTTTTACATATCCACGCGCTGGAATGAGAACCAGAAGGTGGACCCCGCAGTGCCTGTTACAAACCCCCGTGATGACAATATTGATAACATGCGCTTCAGAGGCACCCCTTCTAAAAGTGGCATGGATACGAGTATCGTGTCAGAAGACAGAATCCTGCGCCATTCAGTCGGCCTGATTCGAAACTGGTTACGATCGTATGGAGATGATCCTGACTTGCAAGAAGCCTTGAATTCTGCGTGGCCACACTACAATGATGAAACACCTGAGTTTTACGGTCTCAGTGAAGACGACATTGAGGGATGCCCCATGCCGCCTCTGCGTACGTGTTTCAGCAATGCGGAGTGTGACTCGGTTGATCTGGTCTGTCTCCAACCACCCAAAAACGACGAGGATGACGAACAGGCCGGCATATGTGCACACAAAGACACGTGCTATCAGCACAGCCACTGCAGCAGTGGTCTGATGTGTTCAGGGCAGGGAAAATGCGTGCAACCTTACATCATCTTCAATAACAGAAATGGAGAACGCGTCAACGTGCAATTATTTGCAAGTGAGAGCGAAGAATGTGATGATACCATGTATGGTATCAGTGAGGGACAGGGCGTCCCCTCCTTTGCCCATGACAATGGCCTCTGCAGTCTCCGCAATTGGTATATGTATGAAAACATGACCGAGGGTGCTGAACCCGAGGGAGCGCTGCGCCTGATAGACGGCGACACAAAGTTTCAATGGCCGGAGGACCCAGAGTCAAAGACGGCTGGTGAACATAATGTCCTGCACACAGCTGTCCACGCATGCGACCGGTCGTATCAGCATGCTCTCCACTTTTGCAGTCCGTCGAAAGTCAGGGCCGCGAACCTCAATGACGATTCAACAGAAAGTGACGTTGCGCCCAATCGAATGAAGGGAATCAGAACTCGTGAAAAAATTAAGGGCAGTGACCGAGACAAATTCAGATTCTGTGACATGCCTCGTAGCTCGGAAATCTCTGGCTTCGTTAGTCCGTATGTCTATGCAGACGACACGGGCATGAAAGACACCCTTCGATACGTGCACCAGACGGTGGCGCGATGCGACGAGTTTCAGGTATGTAGCACTCTCAAATTTACAGTCGACCAGATCACAGTTCAGCGCAAAGTACTGCGGGGTGACAACTTCGAAGGTAACTTTCACCGGACATATTGGAATAATGATGCAGACATTTGCTACGGAGCTGGCTACAGAATGGACACGGCTTGCTCGCTTGCCGACGAGTGTCAATGCGTTGTTGACCGGTATACGTCACCTCTTGTCAACGGATTGTTTGCCACTGACAGGAACGTACCGGTCAATACGTTTGTGACCCCTCTGGACAGCACCTGGGATGACCAGGCCTTGGATGCCATGTTTCAAAGTGTGCGAAGTAAATGCGTTCATGCATTCTCAAATGAAATCAATCAACTGACGGACTTCCCTCTCTTTAAACGGTATTTTGAAATGCTGACCAGGGAATACTCCAGTCAGAAAAAAGAGGTCGTTACGCAGTACGCAAACACGCTACTACCTTCTTTGTTTGGTATTGATGTGGCAAGTGGGCAAGGGCGAGGCATCTACGACATTGACGATTACGTCAACAAGTCCCGATGCGTTCGACACATTAGCGATATGTTAGAAAAGGCCGGAAACATCGTTACTGGCACCGTGTCTGACCGCAAGTTACGTCCGTATCCTGTTTCTAGTGCTGATGAACAAGAGGCAGTGCCCGGGAAGTCTCTGTACATGTTCCACGAGCGAGCTGCAATTTCTATCGAGTTTGATTGGTTTTGGAAGTGCGTCGTGTTGGCAAGCAGCGACAGAGACGGGGGGGTACAGTCTAACTGGTTTGACCTTATCACAAAACCAGGTCAGCAACAGGAACTGCGCTGTGAAAACCTGGAAAAAGAGTCTGGTCTGACCTTGAGGGAGCATCTTCAAATAAGTGATACCATTTTAGAGTTGCCTGTAGATGCCAGTGACAGAACCAATGATCTTGTAGATGAAATCAATAAGGTGGTTGGCAGAGCTCTGGATGAGCTTCAGATCACAATGCTACCCAACGTATTTTGTGCGTGGTGTAACGAAAGCTGTCCGTTTGATGGAAACAAGCGGAATCTATATCGTAAAGACACGTGCTGGGTCAAGAGTGGATTTGACCCGACTTCGCTTGCAACCACTATGGAGCTGACACAAGTAGGCGAACCAACAAACGTAAAATCGATGTATCGATACGTGTACGAACAAACACTGGGAAGCACAGACCCCGAGTTTGAGTCGATCAACTCTCTGGAAGAAAAACAATTTTTACTTGAACGGACTTTAGACGCGGATCACAATACTGACAAAAATTTCATACCCATCTATTACTTCGTGAAACTGAAACAAGCAATCAGAGACTATGAAAATTCAACAGGGCTCTATGACGACCCAGGTATCGAAATAACAAAAACTACATGTTCAGATATCATGGTAGAACTCACTGACTACATTGACATGTCGCCTTCCGATGATTGTCCAGCAACCTATGGACGTCTCAAAAATTATGAGTTTGAATTTGTCGGTGCGGTGACCAAGACGATATCCACTCTCGAACGAAAATATCTCACTCTGGACCAAGCAAAATTTGAAATTTTCAAAATCGTACAGAGAGAGATATACAATACTAACGACCTGAAAAATCTATGCCTGGGTAACAATGGACTGTCAGACAGAATTATGCCGCTCGCGACAACCAACCTGGCAGAATTCAACCAGAAAATCAGTCAAAACATTGACTGGAATGTGTGGATGTCAGAGAAAAAATTTGCCTGTCAGGATGGAGGGGATCTTAGTCTCGGAGAAACAAACCAGCTGCATCAGAAACTGAGACAGTGTGTCGAAGATTTGAGCATCGATATTGGATGGGAAGTGGATCATCGACTTCGTTTAAATGTCAGCTCAACGGTCTTGCTGAACGATTTTTACCCGTCGTTTTCGGAACCCATTACAGAGACGTTTTTGGAAGCTCTGACGTCAAAGTCAATCAGTGAGAATGCAGACATGCGGTACAGGATGTGCTACAAAGATCAGCGAAACAACGGTTACACCGTCATGAACCCCTTGTGGACGGGCGATTACGATGTTACATCGTGTCCGTTCGGACTTGCCTGTGGTTGTGACACCAGGCTTGAGCACAATTGGGAGGGTGATAACACGCGAGTTGTGGACACCAGATGTGGAAACACCCTCAACTGCGAATCCCACTTTCCTCGATTTTACAAAATGCTTTACGAGGACACTCCCGAACACTGTCAGACACTTGGACAGACGCTGCAGGCTGTAGGTATGCGCAGGGAGGGTAGCTTGAGAGACTCTGAGACTCCACTTTGCCGCAGGACAATAAGTTTCAGTGCCGATGACGAGTGCAATGGAAGATTCGGTTCGTTGCATGGACACCAGGGCGCGACTGTGCGGGATCTATATCTCGCAAACGCTTTTGACGGTAATCGACAAATTGGCTTGTTTGACATTTCAAACTCTATTTTTCGACGCCGAAACACCGACCGATTTACTCTCAGCCTCAACGCCATGCGCGTGAAGGCATCTGACATCGGCGGACATGGATTGGAGTTTGGTATCGGCAGTGATGGAAACCTGCACTTGGACTGTGTACATCTCCGTGACGACCACGCTGCATGTGCGAAGGACTCCTCCAATGAGTTCTTACCTGGGACTCACGACTGGTTGTCACGAATCGAAGACTCGTGGGGTTGGCGGCAACGCGCGTATGAAACAGCGTGGAGTCCTGATATGACAGCAGGAGCATCTGTCTCATGGAAATGTCCCCTGAAATGGTGGAGCGCCTTCAGCAGCAGCAACAAACCATTTTCTGTAAAAACGCCCCTCGTTCAAAGAAACCGTCTGAGATTCCAGCATATTACAGGTGCTAACTACTCAAACGTTCATCCTGTAGTCAGTTCGATCGTTCGATTACCAGGGCTCCAACCGGCTCGCTTTGTTTCGGACAACCGAGCATGCAAGGACAACTCATGTCATGGAATGTTGCCAGATGTTTTGCATGACATGTATGACATGGCTCATTTAATGGACAGCAAGAAGTGGAAACATGTTCTCCTGGAAGGCAGCTCCACGTCGGACGCAATCATAGACTGGCCTCATTCATACTACCACCTGTACGACGACTCGCAGAAAGTGCTGGGTGCTGACATGTCAACATCTGTCTTGGAACGACTTCCGCATTTTGCAATGCAATATGAGGAACACACGGAGCCCGTGTCCGTCCCGACCTCTTCGGTCTCAGTGGCACCCGCGGGCGTCTGTCACATGCACAGACTACCGCGATTCACACATGCGGAAGAGAGTGATTGGCCTGCCGACAAGTATCTTCAGCTCTGCACAAAAGAAAAGGAGGGAGTGCGGTGCAAGTGGACACAGGGAAGCATCTCGGGGTTTCATATGTTCAACTACAGTGTTGACCATGCGACGCCGAGGAGAGAGCGGGTGCGGCACAAGCGCTGCCGACACTGTGACACGTACACGGGAAAGTTTCAAGATCGCAACCTGGTTACCCATGACCTCTCGTCTGATTATTCCATGCTGAGCGTTGGTATTCCCATGCGCATCAGCACGGAACGAATGGTTGCCAACTACCTGCGTTCAAAGCTTTGTCCTGTTGCGTCGACAGAATGCAGTCGTTTAGACGAGGTCTTCAATAGTGAATACTGGGTAACGGGTCAGTTCTTGAGGAACTTGTTGGAAGCAGACGAGACAAGCGACTTTTACGACACTTGGATCCCAAATCCAAGTGATGAAGGGTCTAATTCCAATACTGCCAGTGATCAAAACTTGTGGGCAAGGAACTGGGTATATTGTGACCAGCAGGACACGACGACTGCTTGCACTGAGAGCATCGACAAGACAACGTGGATTGATCCACAGCAACGATCAACTTCGTGTTTGAGCAAAGTTTTAGCGTCGGCACCGAGCACGGAGCCCGTGGAATTTTGCCTGCTAGACTCCAACACGCAGGCGATTTGCGCTGCCGTGGTGGATTGGAACTCGGAAATCAAGAAAATCTTGTGCCAGGCAATGGCGTTGCCGGAATGTCCAGTCAGTTCATTCTTCTATACTCCCGCTTCCTACAGTGTGGAGAATCAGCAATTCGTGTCAGACACTGTTTTCGAATTCTACGAATCGTTGGCTCCAGCAACCTGTGATCCATATCAACAGGATGTCGATGATGAATCAATCCAACTTCAAATTGAGTCCAACGAGAACGAGAAGGGCAAATGTGCCAGTACATTGCTGGTGCCCGTCAGACAGGCCATTGCAAGTCTGCGCGGCGCGGTCGGGTTTGCATTTCGCATTTTTTATTTTTACCTGATGCTGTGGTCTCAGGTGGGGCAGATTATTCTCGGATCTGTGATCGGGACTGAAGGTGTTTCTTTGGTGCAAGATGCTGTGACGAGAATGCTTCGATATCTTGGTTTGCTCATGGAGTCAGTCGCCAACTTTTTCCATCTTTTGCTGGAGGCGGTGTGGCAATTGTTGGTGGAGCAGACGGGAAGTTTTGGTGAGTTTCTGAAAGGATTGATCAAAGCAATCTGTATTATCATGAACTTTGTCCGTAATGAAATACTTTGTCCGATTATGAAGAAAATCTTGGCGCCCATATTGAACGAAATTGGAAACGTCGTGAAGGTGTTCAACGGTGGGGCGGGTAAAAATATCAAGAAAATGTCAGTCGAACTGAAGTCGCTGGCGGATGATCATCTGTGCAACGAAATGGACTGCACCTTTGAATTTCTGAGCGAAAACAAAGAAAGAACGGGTACCCTTCCAGTTCCGACGCGATGCTGGTCTTCGTACATTACCTTCTTTGGCGATTCGGACACCCTCAGTTGTACTCGGGCAGACACGTGCCGGGAATCGCCAACGTCAAACAAACGCGTGACGTGTGCTCAGTGCTCGTCCATGTCTGACTCCTTTCATGACTTCTCATGCGATCCCATGACCAAGCTATGTACGTGTAACGTTCAGCGGTATGTGCGTACGCCATGCTCCAAAAATGACCACTGTCAGGAATCGGACGCAACCTGCTCGTACCTTCTTTCCGACATGAGTGTGTCAGTTGGATCAACACCGTGCAGAACCTGTCAAACGGACAGGGTTTGCTACCTTGACGTGAAAACCGACGAACGTTTTTGCGCGTGTGGGTTGTTCCCTTTGCAATTTTCGTCCTGTGACTCTGCGTCCAAGGGGCAGACGGTAATGCCGAGCTACAACAAGCTGTGTCTCTTCAATCCCGACAGCAGGTTTCTGCAGACCTCCACATACGCCGTACGATTTGCAGATGTATTGACGGTCCCCTGTATGGAAGTGGATGACTTATCGTCTCTTTACTGCATGAAGGTTGTGGACAGAAGTGACTATATGCTGGTCAGCAAGACGGCCAGTCTTGTTGGTCGTCGTCTTTTGGGTGCTCCCGGCGAGGAAAGCGTAGCATACAATATGACACGCAACGGGGTGTGTCGAGATGCAATGAAGTCGGAATGGCTTCCCGACGCTCGCGCAGCTTGCGAAAAAGCCATCTACGCAAGCAGGAGAGTCGTGCGAAAAATGGGTCTGTCAAATTGGACAAGTGAGTGCATCTTTTGCAGTTTTGACGATTTCTGGTATGAAATGACAACGAATCCAGCCTTTGTGTCCCACGTTGCCAGCCAGCCCATTCTGGCGATCAAGATCATCAGTGAGTTGATTCCGCAGAACTGGATGACGTCTGCGTTATCGCGTGTGGTTGTGTGGTCTGAGGTAATTGCGCATAGCTATTTATCCGGACACAAATTCGACAACAACACCGTGAGCAACGTGGAATCGATAGTCAGTGCTGTATACAACTCCTCTCCGCAATCCCCTGGCTCCAGAAAACTTTTAGGGCTCCAGAACATGGTCCACAATATTGAGCAAATATTTGAACAGTCGAACAACATTCACACAGAATATGCCAGCCAGATCTCCTCGTTCTACGACTTCAACTATGCGGGTGGAAGCCTTGCCGGGAACGAATGGAGATATCAATGGCCTCCTTCGTTTGACTTGCCTTCGGATGACCAGTGCCAGCCCCTGCAAGACATGCTGGAACTCATGAAGGATACGATTGAAACTACGTATTTGTCGTATTCAAGCCCGCACCTACAAGGTACTCCCAGCGTGTTGTTGCGAGACGCGTGGCCAAAATTGGTCAACTACTCGAATGGAACTAATGTGTCACAGCCATTGTCAGCCTTACCCGACGGTTTCCTCGAGCGTGGATTTGTCTTGATTCTGCGCGAAACTTTGAAATTTTTTGGCATCGGGGATGAGTACATTTACAACCTGTACAGATCTATTTTGGCAGAGTTTGAGAGTATGGTTCGCTGTGACTTTTACGCTGTTCAGACATGTTCGCGTTGGCGGATCAAACTCATTCACGGGGTAATTATATTGAGTGTTTACTTTTCTGTCTGGATTCTGTTCTGGAATTCATTGCGACTGTCGTTGGTGCTGACATTGACGACACCCGTATTTGTGATTCTTCTTCTTTACATGTGTTATGGATATTCGCCGTTTTGCATTCCTCAAATTCCAATCTGCATGATTGAGGATATCATCAGCACTCTGCGATACTTCTTTCCAAAATATTTGATTCTTCCACAGGCAATGATTCGTGACAACGTGCAAGACTGCCAGCCGAATGACCTCTTTCCTAACGCAACGTGTTTGAAGGATTGTTCTTCCGAACCTTTTGAATACACATCGTGGGAGCCAGTCTTTGCTTGGGGCGTGGTTGAGGTTGGAGGTGAGGTTCAAAAATTCATCGAGGATAACATTGAGTACATACCCGGTATAGA
>MDSX01004466.1_pt1 | contig 22945 bp, 16 predicted proteins | sample 811141 | NCBI WGS metagenome assembly MDSX01 (sample SAMN05326642, study PRJNA326480) | marine metagenome | isolation source: seawater | place: Atlantic Ocean: South East | collected 2010
AAATGCGTAAGTTATATAAGTGTTTATCTATTCTTAATGTATAAAATGGAATTTGAAATTAATAATGATTTTGATTTTAATCTTCCAAACAAGAAAATTAATATATTAGATGATAACATTTTATTTAATAAATCAAAGATATCTGATGATGTTTTAAGTATGTCTTCACGTGAAGATGTTAGTATTGCAGATGAAATAGAAAGTGAAATAGAAAGTGAAGTAGGTAATAATTATGTATTTAAACAGGCTAGTATGGGTAGTAATTCAGATGAATTTTCTGAGATATCAATTGACGATATTCCTAAAAGTTCTGGAGGAAATATGCGAGAATCAGCTAGAAATACTATACAAGATGAGATTACAGAAAAAAAAGAAATATTATATCAATTTGATCGTTTAAGATCAAAAGGTGTTAAAGTTCCTTATGATTTTAATATGAATTCAAATATTCATGAAATGAGATCAAGTTATGAAAGAATAAAAAGAGAGAAAGAGATAGATGCTTCAATCAGATTTCAACGTAAAATGATGATGGGTTTTGTAACAGGTTGTGAATTTTTAAATACACGTTATAATCCTTTTTCAGTTGAATTGGATGGATGGTCTGAACAAGTACATGAAAGTGTAGATGATTATGATGATATATTTGAAGAATTACATGATAAATATAAAGATTCAGGTAGTAATATGGCACCAGAATTACGTTTATTAATATCATTAGGAGGGAGTGCTTTTATGTTTCATCTTACTAAAAAGATGTTTAGTAATTCTCAATTACCTAAAGTTGAAGAAGTATTACAAAGGAATCCTGATTTAATGAAAAAGTTTCAAGAAGCGTCAGCAATGGAATATATGAGAGGTGTATCCTCAGGACCATCAGGACCATCAGGACCATCCGGACCATTAGGTTCATCAGGACCATCGATGCCGTCTTTTACTAGAAATAAAGTAGATCCATCATCTGGAGGTGATTTATTTGGTATGGTTTCTAATTTATTTAATACACAAACAAATCCAACATCTGATATAGATGATATAATAAATAATGTACATTCTAAAATAAATTTAGTACCAACTGATGATAATATGATGGAAACATTAACAGTAACAGAGGATGAAATAACTTCTTTAATAGAAGATACAGCAGATATTAAAGTAATTAATAATACTAAAAAAAAAAATAAAAAATCTAAAAGAGTATTAAATCTTTAATTTATCTTTTTGACTTAAAGATTTTTTTATCAACATTGTTAAATATTTTTTGTGATACTTTTTTGAAATTTTTTGAAGTGTTTGTTATATTTTTAGGAGATTCTACAATTGATTTATACGGATTTGATACTGTTTTTTTTATTTCAGAACTAGTTTTAGCCGCATTATCAATTATACTAGTTACACAACTACCTGTAACAGGTATAAGCATACTACCAATAAATACAATAACAATTAATATAAGTTCTATAATAGATCCACCTAAAATCAATTCTCTACGCATATCTTCAGAACATTTGCATTTTTCATTAATTAAATAACGGATATAATCAATAGTATAATAAAAGAAAACTAATAACATAATAAAGAATAAGAAATCAACTAAGGTATATATAGCATTAAATGCATTACCTAAATCAAGATTTGCAGGATTTACAAATACAGTTATAAGATAAAATACGAATCCGAATAAACTGAAAGATTTGATAAATTGTCTATTTGGGTGTTCAGAACATTCGCATCCAGTTTGTTCAAGTTTTTCGATATAAAAATAGGTAGTGATTAGTAGTATAGCTAATAATATTTTAAGAATAAAAGTGGCAATCACAGAATTATCCATTTTATTTATGTAGAATATTTTATTTTGTGTTTGTTTAATCTCTTAAATGTGGTTCTACATAGTCCATTTCAAGAAAATCAAATATATCTTTTTCTGTATTAAAATATGGAACATCTTTAGAATTTTTATTAATTTTTTCCATTCTATGTTCATTTAAAGTATAACCTAATTTAAGAGCCTTATTACGAATTTTAATATTATGTTCTTTTGAACCTGTAAAATATAATAAAGCACATACATATTCTTCTGGATATGTTATCAACATATCTAATCTTCTAGCAATTGTACCTATTTTAACTATCCCCATAAACTTTTTATCTTTACATGCTAATACCTCCAAAATATATTTATCATTTGTCAATTTTTCAACTATTTCTTTTAATATACCAATATAATCATCTTTATTTTTAATTTTTACTAATAAATCAATATCACCACTTGATAGTTTTTTTCTTCTATAACTACCTACAATATCAATTGTTTCAACTTTACTATTTTTTAAAATAACTTTTCTTAAATATTTATCATGTTCAACAACTTCATTATAAGGTATTCTGGTTTCAATATCATCATAATATTGCAAACCTATTTTTTGTTTTGCATTAAGTAATTTACTATCTAAAACTAAAGCATCTTTTAATTTTTGAAAAGTATTTATACCTTTTTCTTTTAATTGTTTTAATTTTGCAGGTCCAATACCATAAATATTATCTAATGGCTCATCAATTGTTTCTGGATCAAAATTATCAATTACATATTGTATTTTTTCTCGTATTTTAACTCCAATACCTTTTATTACAATAACATCTTGAATAGAATTAATTTGTACTCCGCTTAAATTTTTAATTGCAGTTTGATATGCTTTTTTTTTAAAAGCATTTTCTTCTTTATCAAGAAAAGTTTGTAAATATTTAATAACTGGTTTGTTAAAATCCATAGTTTTTATTTATTTAATATCATTTTTAATCTTTTCTATTTTAAACTTTGTTGAAGATGAAATTGTATCTATAGCCATAAGATCATTTAAATCTTTATCATTAACTAATTGATGTAATATAATTAAATGTTCTAATATAGGATCTATTAATGCACGAACCGTTGTATTTTTTAATATAAATTGTAAAATTTCTTTAACAATATTTAAAACAAAATGAATATCTTTGTAAAATAATAATAATTTAGTTAATACTAATTGAGAATCTTTCCATTTGTTAAAAGAAGAATAAACATCTTCTGAACATTCTGTAGAATATACATTATTTTCAATATATTCATCAGGTGTAATCCAATATGTAGAACAATTATTATAAATAATATCTAATTGTTTTATTACTTCATTATCAGGAAATATTTTTAATACTTTTATGTAATTTTTAAAATTTTTTATATCTAAACGCATAAAATTAATAACATTAATAATATCTGTTTCATATGGTTTTGAAATATGATTTTCCAATTTTGCCAATATAATATCTGTATTCGTATCCGTTAATTTATTCAAAAAACTTATTACAGTCTTCTTTTTATTATCTTCTGTACGAAATCTACAATTAAAAGCAGATACATGTTTTACAAATGTTTTTGTTGTAGGTTTAACATATACATCAGTTGATATTATATTTTTAATATTATTTATTTTTTCTAAAACACGATTATCTATATCAGGATTTTCATCAATACTTAGATAAACTTCTTTAAAAGTTGCTAAATTAATTAAGTCAGACATATTTTTCTTATTATAAAGTATTTTTATATGAGTAAGAAGTAAAATGAAGGAAAGTAAATTTTCTATTGATTCTGTTAAAAATGTGATTAATAGTAATAAATTATTTATTATTGTTGCAATATTAATTGTTATTATATTAATAGCACTTGTATGTTATTCAATGAATAAAAAAGAAATGTTTTCGGAAAATAAAGAAATACTTTATTTTTCGTTATCTACATGTCCTCATTGTGATGATTTTAATCCTATCTGGGAAAAAATACAAAATAAAACTGAAAGATGTTATAAACATGTAGTTGATAAAGATGATGTTAGTAGAGAAAAAGCGGATAAAATGAATATTTCTCGTTTTCCAACAGTTGTTATTGTATCAAATGATAATATAGATGAAGAAGTAAATGATCTTTCTTGTAATGGAATCCGAGAAATGTGTATGAAGCATAATATACCATGTACAGTATCGTGTTAAATATAAAAATAAAATAATATTAAATGTATAATGGATATAATATACCATGTACAGTATCGTGTTAAATATAAAAATAAAATAATATTAAATGTATAATGGATATAATATTACATTTACCTTATATTATTTCAATTTTATATTTTAATGATTTTTTTTATAAATATATATTTTTTTTAATATATGAAAGTAATATAAAATATAAAAATAAAATAATTATATTATTATATTGTTTTTATTATAATTATAATAAACTTATAATTGTATTATGTTTAATAAATAATTATTATGAAAAAGTAATATTTTTTTGTATTATATTTAATTATATATATAATATAATTATAGAATCAGAATATTATTTATTAAAAATATTTTATATATATTGCTTACTCGGATTAAATTTAAAATCAAATATTGTATATAATATTCATATTAGATATTATTTTCAATTACAATTATATAATCAATTATCTTTTGAAAACTATTTCAAACATGTTATATTATTAAAAAATATATTAATATGTTTATTTTAAATTAATATGAACATTAATCATTTTAGTAATTTAAATATTATTAATTTAAATACAAACCATATTTATAGTAATATTAATTACAATATATCACATCAACACAATGAATATAATAATTATTTACTAAAATATTATTATATATCATCCAATATTAGTAATATTATAGTTGAATTCAATAATATAATAAATGATCGTAATACATTAGATATTGAAGATCCTGATATTTATAGTAATATTGATCTACGTATTGATAACATTATTACGATATATAATTTAAATATAAATGAATTTAATATTCTTAAAAATAATATTAATAATTTAAAATTTAATTATAATAATACTTTAAATCTTTATAATAATGAATTACTTAGTAATGTTAATTTAATAAATGAAAAAACATTAGAAATAAAAGATTTATCAGTATCAACTGATAAACCTATATATAATATAAGATTATTTTCAATTTTATTAAATAAATTTATAACTTTTTTTAATTTTTTAAAATATAATGAACGTTTAGAACATTTATCTATAATTAAAAAAGAATATTTAAATTTTATTCATTATTTATTTTTTTTGAATAAAGCTTTTATTATATCAAATTTACATCAAATATATGTAACACCTATATTATTATTATCAAGTAATATAGAAACAATTATATTAAAAGATAATTTTATTAATATTAAAAATATTAATAATTATTATGGTAATATATCACCTCATTTAATTAATTATAAAATTAATTTATTATCAGATAATATTAGATCTAATTTAATAGATAATTCTAAACCAATTTATAAACATATATCAAATGAAATTATACAATTTAATCCTGATTTTAGAAATAAAACTTATGAAATAGAAATAATCGCTACTAGTATCTTAGAATCTGAAATAAAATATAAAATAATATTAATTGAAAATGGTTTTCCAGAAATTAAACCATATAATACAAACTCAAATATTAAATTAAGAGATAATTTTTTTTCATTTCATATTAGTGATTATTACAATAATGATGTATTATTTATGATTGAAACTAGCAATATAACATTAAGTAATTTAAATTCAAATTACGAATTTATTTACAATAGTGATATTATTAATTATTCTAATACACCTATTATATCTGATCATATTATAATTACACCTTATTTTTCAAATTATCCTATTATATTTGAAGAATATTCAAATACTCCTATTATTTTAAATATTATTAATGCACCAGAAATAACTAGTAATTATTTTATAATTGAATTAGAAGATAGAATACCATATGAATTTGATTTAAAACAAATAAATACTTGGTATATTAATATAAATGATTCGATAATAACATATGAATTTTTAGATCAAGATATTAATAATATTAATATTGAATCAAATATATTAATAATATATCCTAATTTTAGGAATATTACTTACAATTTAAAAATTGAAATAGAAACCGAAAACGATTATTCTCGTAAAAATATTATTTATTTTCAAATAAATGAAAATCAAGCACCTAAACCCATTAGAACACAACGAAATCTATTATTACAACATTTATTATTAAAAGAAGATCTAACATTTAATGCAAATAATTATTTTAATACTACAACAAATGAAATATTAGCATTTGACTATTATGTTTCAAATATTTATAATCATACATGTAATATTGAATTAACTATATTACCTGATAATACTTTTAATATTACAACAAATAGTAATTTAAAATTTACACCTAATTATAGAAATATTAGCTATGAATTATATATATATGCAATTGATACAGTATATAATGTAAGAAGTGATAGTTATTTAAGAATTAAAATAAGAGAAGATAAATTATTACATAAAATTGATGATATATTACCTTATTTTGATTTAACAAATAATATTATTACATTTAATATTAATGATCATATTAATATACCTACACCATATATATACACAAATAAATATTCAATAAATACTACTAATATTAGAAAAAACAAAATTAATAATAATGATGCTGTTTATATACATGATAATGGTAATGTATATATTGAAGCTGATTTTAGAAATGAATCTTATATTATTAATGTTTTAGTGGAAGCATATAACAATATGGTATTGAAGGATAGTATTATTTTTACTTTTTCGGTTGAAGAAATAATTGCTCCTTATCCAAAAATTAGAACTGAAAATATATATATACCCAACACAAATTATAATAAAAATACTAAAACTCTTACTATTAATAATTTAATTACAACTAGTATTTCAATTGATCTTAATACATTTTTTATTAATGAGATTGCATATAGTACAAATAAATATGAAATAATAACAGGTAATACGGATTATTATAATATTACTAATAATAATTTAATAATAATACCAAATGTTAGAAATACAATTTATTATTTTAGTATAATTTGTAAAGATAATAATTATAATACATACAATAATAATGAATTATTAAATATTGAAGTTATTGAATTACCCGCAATAACTTTAAATAAATATAGTGATAATTATACATTATCAAATATAGAAAAAATAATAGATTTAAGTACTATTTTTATATCAACAATAAATGGTGTTAGTTTAAATTATACTATTGATACTTCAGTATCAACCACATTATACAATAATATATTAACAATTAATCCAGAATATCGTGGAATAAGTTATACAATAAATGTAGAAGGTAGTAATATTAATTATCCTGAAGATTCTAAAAATTATATTATTAATATTACAGAATTAGAACCATTACCAATAAATACTAAAATTGATTTAATTGAAATTAATGTAGAACGATTTATATATAATCAAGATAATATTGAAATTAATTTAGAAGAAATATTTGAAAATTTTAGATATTATACATATAGTTTTGAATTAACTTCTGATATATTAAATTTTAATAGTATAATATCAATAGAAGAAAATAATATTTTAAGAATTAAAAATTTTAATCATGAATTTAATTTTATAGTTGATATTAAAATAGTTGAATTATTAAATAATATTAAAATAAATTTTATTAGAAATAGTAGATCACTTACATTTACTTCTACACTTAATAATTTTATAATAACATTAGACGAAATTGGAAATAATTATATATATGAAATAGTAGGTTTAAATGGTGTAAATGTATCTTCAATTGTAAGTGTAGAAAATAATATAATGACAATTTTGAAATCTGAAATTTTATTAGAATATAATTTTGTAATTAATATGCGGAATACAGAATTAAATTTAATTAAAAAACAAATATTCTATAGAATAGATAAAAATTTAGTATAAAAATCATTAATATTAAATATATTTATATAATTTAGATTATAATAAAACCAGTTATACGGTAATACTATAAATTGATGTGATGATAATGTTATTGTAACAATTTTAGTTTTTGAGATAGGTATATTATTTTCAAGTTTTGTATTTGGTGTGCAAATATGTATGTCAATATTAAAATTATTATTATTATGCAATAAACAATATTTAGCATTATTTTGTTTCCAAGTATTAACAATAGATGATAGTTGTGTTGAAATAAAATTATATTTAAACCAGGATTCCAATATAATAGATAAATCAATAATATGATCTGAAATAATTAAAGGATTTTTTTGATATAATAGATGAAAATCAAATTTATTTATTGTTGTTTGATTTATTATAATAGTATTTGAGTGTATATGATAAATAATAATTATAGCAATTATAATTGCAATTATTACTACTGTAAATAATTTATAAAATAACATTTTAATTTAATTAAATAATAATGTCTAAACCGTCAAACGCAAATATATCATTTAATACATTAAAAAAATCCAAAGGAGGAACAATCGGTTCAGTTGTTAGTGGAGTATTTAAAAATTCACCATATGGTAAGGCTGCTAGTACTTTTGCTAAAACAGCAGCAAAATCAGGTGTAGGTAAAGAACTAATAAACGAATTTGGATCAAATGCAAATTTAGGTGATTTAGTAGGTAAAGTAGCAAAATCAGGTATTGGAAAAGAACTAATAAACGAATTTGGATCAAATGCAAATTTAGGTGATTTAGTGAGTAAAGCAGCAAAATCAGGTATTGAAAAAGAACTAATGAACAAACTTGGATCAAATGCAAATTTAGGTGATTTAGCGGGTAAAGCAGCAAAATCAGGTATTAGAGAAGAACTAATGAACGGACTTGGATTAGATGCAAATTTAGGTGATTTAACGGGTAAAGCAGAAACATTTCTAAATCAACCTAGAGATATAGAAGAATTAGCAAAGAATTCAAAAGATAAATCAATGATAGGAACATTAGCATCAGTTTTAAATGATGCAAAAGAAAACTCTGCAGAAGCAAGAACAAAATTTGAAGATGGAGAAAAGAATAAAAAAATAGCTACACAGGGTCGTGGTCCAACAACAACAAGAATGAATGAAGAAGATCCAAATAGACGTTTGACTCCTGGAACTAATACAGGAATAAATACTAATAATATTGAAGGAAATCGAATATTTGAATTAGAACTAGGTGAAAAATCAAAACAATATAGTAATGAACCAAGTTTTTATGTTATACTTGCAATAATATTAAAAGGTATAGTAAGTTATACTTGGGATTTTATAGTATTAACAATAAAAAGTTTTTATAGAGTATTTACAGATTTTGTTTTAATACCTTTTTTTATTTTTTTACCATATGTGTTTGATGTATTAGCTGTAATATTAATATTAATATTATTAATATTAGTGATAATATATTTTGTAAGTGGTGGAAAAAATAGATCAAAAGAAAATAATATGTTTGATAATATGTTAAGTGGTTTTTCTATGATTATGATGCCAAATGTAGGAGGATATGTAAAAAAATCAGGAAGTGTATTAAAAGATAAAACAGGAGGATTTATAGAAAGTATTAAAGAATTTTTTGATTCGATAGGTGAAGCATTAAATGATTTTATAAAATCTATTTTTAGATTAATTAAGTCAGAAGCAAATATTAATGATATAGATGATAATAATAAACATGAAAGAACTAAAAATACAGGAAGATGTGATAATATATCACAAATTGAAAAAAAAGATGGTAGATATTGTTATGAACAAATAGGTAAAAAAGAAATAGATTGGGGAGATAAAAAAATTGATTATAAATTGCTAAAAGCAACGCATATGAAAAAACAAAATAAAAACACACACTATGATTATTATGTTCCAAATTGTAAAGGCTCAAATATATTTACTAAAGAATTTATTGCAAGTTGCAAAGATAGTAAAAGAACTAAATTTATTTGTAAAATATAAATAATGAGTAAAACTGTTTTTGATATTCCAAGTGCTGTAAATCCAATTGTGGAAGAACAAGCAAAAAATAGAAAAAAAATATTAGATGAACAATTAGAATTACAGAATAATAAACTAAGATTAGAAGAAAAAGCAAAATTATGTCCTGAATCGGATTTAGTTGAGTTTGATAAAAATTCAGAAAAGTGTGTTTTAAAAGGAGATTGTCCGGATGGTTTTGAAAAATCAGAAGATGGAACAAAATGTGTTATGTATATGGATGATATAAATATTTATCGTTATAAGAAAGAACATAAATGTGAAGAACAATATATAGATTGGATTACAATACCAAATTATCATTTAGGTAATAAATATTTTAAATTAAATACAGGGGATAAAGAAAGTGATTTTAATGGTTGTTTTACTCCATGTAATAATGATTTTGTACCATATAATACCAATCAAAATTCACCAGATTCTATACATTGTATCCGTAAATCAATATCAAATATAGGTAGATATGGAGAATCAACATTGGATTATTGTCCATTGGTGTTAATAATATTATTGAGTTGTAATAGTATTCCATTATCAAATAATTTTAAAAGTGAATATATAGATCATAAAAGAAAAAAAGAAGAAATTGAACCATTAATAAAGCAAGAAATAAAATCAGATAATGATTTATTTATTGAAATGAAGAATAAACTAATTGATAAAGGTAGAGAATATGTTATAACATTATTGGATAAATATGAAACAAGTAATTTTATTAAAGATATTAAAATAACTAATTTTGAATTAGATAAATGTATCGATACCTCTATAGAAAAAATTGGTTTTAAAGCACCTTATAAAAAAGAAGTAATATTATATGCTTATAAAATATATGATGAACTAAGTAATGAAAATAATAATATTAATAAATATGTTAATAGTTATAATTATAATTCAGAAGAACTAAAAGAATTACATAGAGAATTATTATTATGGTGTTGTAAAACAACATTTGATAAAAATACAAATTATGGAGATAAAAATTTAAAATTGTATGAAGAATTAAAAGATAAAACTGAAGTAGTAATTGATAAAAATTTAGAATATATACATAAAGTTAATAAAAACGAAATTAAAAATGAATTTACATTATTTTTCAGTTGGGATTTTTTACATATTGGAAATATATTTAAAAAACTTATTTATAAAAACGATGATTATGATGTTAATTTAATAGAAAATAAATATTTATTAGGATTACCATCAACAATAATATTATTAGTTATCTTTATAATAATAATATTAATTGCAGTATTATTTTATAAATTTACAAAACCTGTATATTATAGATTAAAAGAAATATTATTAATTATTATATTCAATATTACAACTATTGTTAATAATAATATTCATCCTAAACTTATTATTAGCAATTTATTTGCAAATGTTGCAAATCAAAATGCAAATCCTTATAAACCAAAACTTAATTAATTTACATGTGTGTAGTGTTAATTTTTTATATATAAAGGTTATTTAATTAATTAAAATAACGAATGGATGATATAACACAATTAGATTTTTTACTTAAACAAAAACTTGAATCATTGGAAGAACCAAAATCAAAAAAAAAGGAAAGAGATCCAAATTATTTAACAAAAGAAGAAAAAACATTTTTTTATAAAAATGGCATTAAACATTGAAAAAATAATTTGGTCAATTTACAAAATTACAAATAAATTTCCAAAATTAAATGAATATAAAAATATATATAATATATCCGAAGAAGATTTTACAAATAATTTAAAAAAAAATTAAAACTAATATTAAACAATTACACAAACTTATTGAATTACCAGTTATAGAACAACGAACTGAAGAATGGTATAATATGCGTAAAAATATGTTAACTGCAAGTGATACATATAATGCATTAATTAAAAGCAAACCACTTGTAAAAAATAAAGCAAAAAAAATTGTACAACATATAAAAGCACCAGCTTTAACATGGGGTATAATGTTTGAACCAATTGCAACAAAAATATATTCAAAAGAAAATAATGATATAAAAATACATGAATTTGGTGTAATTAGATCAACCGATAAAGATATAGAATTTTATGGTGCATCCCCTGATGGTATAACTTCGTTAGGTGTAATGTTAGAAATTAAATGTCCAATAACACGTAAAATAAAAGAAAATGATATTAAAAAATGTTATATGGCACAGGTACAAGGTCAAATGGCTGTATGTAAATTAACAGATTGTGATTTTGCAGAATTTGAATTTGAAATAGTTGAAACATTGGATGATTTTTTAAAATTGCAAAATACATATTTTGGTATAATTGTTGTTAATAAAGATGATCAAACTAAATTTGATTTTTATTCAGAATTAGGTTTAACACCACTTGAATGTTATTTAAGTGTTCTTAATTTTAATGATCAAAAAATAATATATTGGAAATTGCGTAAAATGCAAATACAGCGTATATTATTTGATAAAAAAAATTGGGAAATATATTATAAACCTAAAATAATTGAATTTTGGGATACAGTTAATAATTATGTTGATAGTGAAGATTGCGGATTTAGATCAGATAGTGATTGATCACATCTATTTAATAATTGTAAATAACTATTTCCATTTTCAGTTATTTTTGTTGGATTAATAGCATCATTTAATTTAGTAATATCTTCTTGACTTAATAATATACGAGCTAATTCATTATTAACAGTCGTATCTTCATTTATTTTATATGCAAAACCATATATATAATATTTATTGTCTTCTATTTCTTCATTAAAATTACTTTTACATCTTGTATCATATTTATCTGTTTTAGGAATATCAAACGAATCTGTATCTATTAAATCTGTTTTATCTGTGTTTTTATCTTTAAATCGACTTGCACATCCACATACTATTTTCATATCGGTATTTGAAGATGATAAAGATCCTTTACATTTTATAAAACAATTTGCATCATTTGATAATTTAAATTTTAATGTATATTCACTTAATTCAGGATCTATACATGTTTCTTTTGGACAAAATGATAAATTTTGATAATAAGAACTTGATTTAAAATATCTCATCATTTCACTTATACCCGCTAAAGACGGCTTTGATTCAAAAACTATATTATCATTTTGTTTTATTTTAAATTTACCTGATGGACTTGTACCATCTGCTTCTATATTATAATAAGAACATTTACCATCATATAATTCATCTTTATATTTATCATATAATGGATATAATAATAGCATTTGTGTTTTAATATTTTTAGTATTTACGTCTGTATTTCGTTTTATATCAAATTCTCCATTGTTATAGATTGCATATGCAGGTGTAAAATCTTTAGAGTTATAATTATTAAAATAAATATCTTTATAATATTTTTTTGATTCTTCTTCATTATTTTCTACATAGTATGGATGATGAATAAATATTGCATAAATTGGACCTGCTATTACATTCGTCTCTATTAAATTCATTTTTTCATCTTTATTTGGTGTTATTCTTGTTACTAATTTATATAGATCCGGATTATTCGTTTTAAAATAATTTAAATCAGTTGTTAAAGCATCATATATTGTTTGTTTTGTTATTAATTCTGTAATATTATGAATATTTGGTGATGTTCTTATTGAAATTTCATTTTTTATAATTTCTAATGGATTATTATATTCAGGTTTCCATTCTTCTTTCAAAATACCTTGTGATTTAAAACAAAATGATGCTAAAAGTGCTTGTGTTGTTGGATCCATTAATGGATTTGGTTCTACTGATGTTGTAACATGTCCATATTGACTATAATTAAAATCTATAATATCATTTGGCTCAGAATTACGTAAATCATATATATCTTCTGTAAAATTTTCAGTTTTTTTTACATATAATAATGATACTATTATTCCAAGAGCAATTAAAGTTATTACAACTAATATTATTAGTAGTATTAGTAAAGTAGATTTCATTTATTATTTATATATATATATTCTTATTTATAATATAAAAATAAAAGTAGTTGTAGTTATTATTTTGTTAAGTCATAGTTATGTTGTTAACGCTACAGGAACAAACGCACCATCAGATCTCAAAGAATAACAATCATTATTTGTAGGACAAAATATCACTTTGGAAGTATCTATTATTGTTTTCTTAAAACCAGCTAAAGATGTTCCATCAATACGCGATGCAGCAACTGTTGATTCCGCATTTGTTTTAAGTTGAGATTTAGATATTGATATATTTGCTTGTTTAGCTGTAAGATCAGTGTTAATATCACTAATTGTTTTTTGAAGATCATTATTAGTTATATAATAAAATGCATTTTTCAATAATGCTTCTTGTCTTCCCGTATCACCTTGTATTGGAATATCTGCATCTTGTACAGGCTTAGAACCAGATGCTTCATATCCTAATTGTGCATTATTCAATAATTTAATATGTTTTGGTTCAATTGATTCAAATTGACTTATTGTAGGATCATTATCACCAAGTAAATTTGCTGCATTATTTATTGTTCTATGATATTTTGTAGCGTCAGCAATTTCAACATTTTCCGCAGGATGATGTAAGTCATATAAAAACTCTGTTGCTGCTCCTTTAGCAATAATTTCATTATAGGTCTTTGCTTTGGTATAATCAAAACCTATAATATTATCCCATGTTGTTTCTTCATTCCCTTCAAGACCTGAAGGAGTATTTTTTAATGCTGCATTTAAATTAGAATCAAATTTAGAATCAAATTGAGTATCAAATACGGTACTTAATTTAGAACTAAATATGTCATCTACTTCTTGACCAATATTGTCTGATATAGTATTAGGATAATCTAAAATATTTGATAATTTACTATTATCTTCATCTAAATCTGCAATTTTAAAATCTGATTTTGTTAATGCAGAATCAACAGTTGTATCTTTTTTAATAATTTCTAAAAGATTTTTATAAAAAATATTTGATTCATCATATTTATTTACATATGTAAAATACAATATAGCAATAACTATTACTGCAACTAATATAATAAAACTAAATATTAAAAGTAAAATACTTACACCTTCCATTATTTATTTATTATAATTATTTTAATTCAATAACTATGTTATCTGTACTTGATTCTGTTTTTTCAGATTTACTATCCATTAATTCTATAAATGATTTTATATTTCCACCATTTGTAAAATCTTTATCAATATCTTCAATATCTTCAATATCTTCAATATCTTCAATTCCTTCAATATCATCTATATCTTCAGTTTCTTTTGTAATATTTTCATCTTGAACAGTTCTTTCAGTAATATTTTTACCTTCAACAGGTTTTTCAATATTTAGTGTATTAGATTTTTCTTTTATAAATTCTTGATCTAATTGTTCAAGTTCTTCTACAGATTGTTCAGATTGTTCAGATTGTTCAAATTGTTCAGGTTCTACAAATTGTTCAAGTTCTTCTACAGATTGTTCAGATTGTTCAGATTGTTCAAATTGTTCAGGTTCTACAAATTGTTCCATAAGTTCTTGTTCAGATTCTTCTACAGATTGTTCAGAAGGTTCAGGTTCAGGTTCAGGTTCCACATGTTGTTCTTCTATAATATATTCATGATCAACTGTATTTGATATATCTAATTCTTGAAAATCATTTATTTCGCCTCCTTTAATTTTCTTTTTTATTTTATGACTCATAAATTCTTTATATAAATTTTCATCATATGTACTATATTCAACATCAATTGTATCATCATCATTATTATTATCATCATCACCAAATTTTTCAATACTATTAATATTATTATTATCAATACTATTAATAGTGTTATATTTCATATCAAGTCCCATAGTATTTAACTCTTGTGATAACAATTTGAAAGAATAAGGTATATTAACTTGAACCATATTATTGGTAGGTTTGTTAATAGGAGTACCTTCATGTGAATCAATAATCATAGAAAATTTGTCAGCTCTTTCCATATAAGATTCTTTAATAAATGTGGATAATCCATGACCTAATAAAACATCACGTTCCATTTCTCCTAATCGTAATCCACCACTTTTACGTCTACCATGTGTAGGTTGTCTGGTTAAAGGTTCTTTAGGTGCAAAAGCGCCATATCCTCTAGCATTAATTTTATCAGAAACCATATGTTTAAGACGAAAATAATAAACCGGACCTATAAAAATTTCACTTTTAATTTGCTCACCTGTCAATCCATTATACATTATTTCAGTACCATTTCTTTCAAAACCCAATTGTTGTAAATCATCTTGCATTTGTTCTCTATTAAAAGGAATAAAAACAGTACCATCCCCCTGAAGACCTTTAAAACAACATAATTTAGCATAAACACTTTCAACAATATGTCCAATTGTCATACGAGAAGGAAATGCATGTGAATTCATAATTATATCAGGTTTTAATCCATCTTTAGTATAAGGCATATCTTCTTCATCAAATATACGTCCTATAACACCTTTTTGTCCATGACGACTAGAATGTTTATCACCAATTTCAGGTTGTTTAATTTTTAAAAATCTTACTTTACATATTTTATCTTTATTTGTTAAAGTTCTAGTTGAAACATATACATCATCAATAATACCGTAAGCAGATATATCAGTTATGACTGATATATCAACATATTCTTTTTCAGAAACAGTACGACTTGACATACCTTTAATAACATTTTTAATAACAGTTCGTTCTAAGATTGCACCAATAACAATAACATCTGTATTAGGTGGAATATAAATTCCTTTTTTGATAAAACCATTTTCATCTAAATATGAATAATTAGCTTTTTTCTTAAATCCTTTAACAACAATACCTTTTTTAAGTAAATCTGTAGGATTACAAAAATATTTAAATTCATTTACTTCTTTATTTGAAATTGTTAAACTAACTGATTTAAATGAACTTATTTCTTCAAAACTTCTTTCAATTGTTCCACGATTTATCATCAAACTATCTTCTTGATTAAATCCTGAATATGCCATAACTGCAACAATTATATTAGTTCCATTTGGCATAGCTTCGCTTTGTGTTAAATAAGAAGGTTTAGTTGTAATAATAGGTTTTTGTGAATAATGTAATAAATATCCGGCTGTATCAAATCTATTTTTAAAATTGGTAGCATAAATACCAATTGCTTGTTTAGATTGTGATGCATGGAATATATTTCTAGCTGCAAAACTGTGATTACACATAGGTATATTAACACTAACAACACTTAACATTGTTGAAGGATGTATTTCACAATGGGTATGTAAGTTATTAATTGAATTTGGGTTCATTGTAATATAAGAAACATCAGATTCTTCAACATCAATATATTCAATAGTACCACAATTATTTTCCATTTCTTTAATAACAATTTCTAAATCTTTATTTTTTGTAAATGGTGATTTATAACCATTACGTGTATATATTTCTTCATTATGTTCAATATCAGTATGATATGTTCCTAATAAAAATTCAAACCAATTTGATTTTTTATTTAACTTAACAATTTGTTTATTATTAACAACAAGAAGTGGTCTCATTGCTCTTCCACTTTCAGTTAAAATTCTTATTTCATTATTAAGTCTATCTAATATAATTCCAATTAATATATTGATAGATCCGGTTTTTTTACATGCTTTTAAAAATCTATTTAATAATATTGGTTTATGTGTTATACCAATTAATGTTCCATTTAAAAATATTAAAGTTGTTTTAACTTTATTTATAATTTTAGAACTACAACTCTCTAAATCAACAAATATACCACTATCTATTAAACATTCCATTATATCATCTTGTCCTGTACCTGCTGTTATTTTCGCAAGTAATGCAAGATTCTTTAAATATCCTATAGCATCACCATCCGGTGTTTCATATGGACAAATAATACCAAATTGATGTGAATGTAACATATGTGATTTAAATAATTTAAGACTTCTATCAATATCAATATTAACACGTCTAACATGTGATAAGTAGCCTAAATAACTAATTCTAGAAAGATCTTGTACTTTACCTTCTTCACAATCATCTGGATTAGAATCAGACAATCCCCATTTACCTTTTAAAGATTTAACAAAAGTTTCACTCATGTATATTGAAGGTATAAGTCTTCTGATATCATCATTAGATCCCATAAATTTTTGATACATTTTAATACTTAGGTCAGGATCACTAATTTTACTAATATCAATAATACTACTATAATTATATTTTTTATCTATTTTATTACGTATTTCTTTAATAAATTTTGCATATGTTTCATTATATAATTCTGCTAACATAATACCACTTACATCAATCCTTTTATAAAAATAACTATCTTTATCCGTTTCATTTAAATATCCAAAAGTAAAATAAGCAAATTGTTTAATTAAATAACCTAAATATTTAACTTTACCATCCCAATTATCTATATTTGGAAATAAATCTAAATTAAGAATACCATTTATAATTGGTTTGCTTTTAATATTACTTTTATTATTATTTAATATATATTCAACAAGATCAAAGTTTTTATCAAAATCTGTAAATTTATTTGCAACCACTATACATGGTCGTAAAAACTCTTCATATTTATTTTTCTGTTCTATACTATGATCATCAGGATTTCCAAATATAATCACATATATATCAAAATCTGTTAAAATACCCAAAAAATTAAATAAACATATTATTGGTATATCAATTCCTATTTTTGCCATATTAAATACAGTTGATCCAGATTGATAATATTTTTCAATTGGTAAAACATTAATAACATCATCAAAATTTAATTTATTTTGCATAAATTTATTACTTGTACGATCAATATATTCCATTTTAGTTGGTTTTCTCCACATTTTCATTTCAAAACGTTTTGGATATAAAGATCCTTCACCTTTTTCAGCTATACAAGATATATAACCTTTATGACTAAAATCATCATCTTCTTCCAATTTTTGCAAAAATAATCTATTTTTTGTTATTCTTTCTTGAGATATAATTACTTTTTCTTTACCATCTAATATAAAATATCCTCCATAATCATAACTACATTCATTCATTTCTTTCAATACATTTTTACTATTATCATATAATATACATGCATCACTATGAAGCATAATTGGAACAGAACCAATATACATTTTTTTAAATAATGTATCTGATTCGTCTTTAAATTTAACAGGTTCATTAAAATTATCATTATCATAAAAATTAAATTTTACATCTGCATATATATTTGTCTGATATGTTAAATTTCTTAATCTTGCTTCATTTGGAGTTAATAATATATCTTTATTATTTTCATTTATTATTGGCCTATCAATATAAATTTTACCTTTATAACCTATTTCTATTTCTATTTTTAAAACCATTTTATCATCTACTGTTTTTATCATGCTAATTGGATTATTACTACATATTATATTAGGTATATGTGTTCTTAAAAATTCTCTATAACTATCTAATTGATGACTAACTAAAGGGTATTTATGATCTTTGAAATATAAATCTATAATATCCATTTATAAATCAAAAAGATAAAAACTTCTTACATTATTTCATTCAAATTCCATTTACATTTAATTTCATATATTTTATTCAATTTTTCTTCTTCTCCTTTATTATCACTATTAATTATTTCATTTAATCTTTCATCACATTTATTATTTGTAAAATTCTCTATCTCTGTTGTTATCCAATCGCATTTAGATGTTATTGTTTTATCTTTAGAATCTTTAGAATCTTTAGAATCTTTAGAATCTTTAGAATCTTTAGAAGGTTTTTTATTTATTAAATAATTAAATAATCCTATATTATTTATTTGTTTAATATCATTTGATAGAGTAGATACTGATCCAAATGATACTGATATATTTTTATTCATTTTAAGTTCTTTAAATCCATTTTCATACAATATAATTGATCCATTATCATTTATTATTAATGATATTGGTAATTTAAATTTAGTTTCATCTGTTAATTTAAGTATTAATACTGTTGTATTATTATTACTATTTATATTTATTTTACAATCGGTTGTTAATGTCATTCCATATTCTCCTACAGGAAATCTATGAAGACTTATCCATTTAATAATAGTATTATTTCTTTTATTATTTTTTTTTATACCTACTTGACCATTTTGATTTGTAAATAATGTATATATATTATTATGAGATTTAATTTGTAATTTAAAATCTCCTTCAACTAAAAAATCTTCATTTTTTAAAAATCTATTCCCCCATGGTAAATAAAATACTCTATTTTTTATTTTACTATTATTTACAACCAATTCAAAAAATGGATACACATATTCTTGCACACCAGGAAATTTATTTTTACGTTCTGCCAATTCTTTCATTATATCATCATTCCATTTTGTATAATGATTTTTTTCAACTTTTATTGGTTTTAAATCTAATTGTACTTCATCTTCAGCCTTTTCCTCAGCAGGAGTACCTTTAATACATTCATAAACATAGCTATTCATATGTTTAATTATATTATCATCACAGATTTCATCATCTTCCAATGAATTAGGATCACGTCTTAATTTATCAATATAATTATTCCATCTTTTTGCTACTCCAGTTTCTTTATCTGCTGTTTTAAACATACAATCAATTGCCATACAAAAAATCATTTCAAATACTATATCTGTATAATCTACATTATAATCAAATTTTAATTCTTTTCTTACATCTTTACCATTTGGATTATATCCATTTTTAACATAATCTATAGTCTTTAAACATTTATTTGGTAAATATAATTTAGTTAATTTTGTATTTGCTCTCATTGTACTATCATCTTTACTATAAGAAGGTAATATTGCATCAAGATCTTCTGTATTATTACCAGAATTACAACCGTGAAATATGCAAATATTCATAATATCATGTTCAAAATTATGTTTTTTATAAATTTTACTTTTAATATAATTAGGATACATTGATATATCATTTGGTATTATATTATTCATAAAATCATTATTAACTAAATAATTTGTTATTTCATTATTTATATAAAAATCAAACATGTTTGTATGAATACGATTCAAATTATTCATATTTGGTATTAAAATTATCAAATCAATATTACCTTTCCATACATATCTTGCTGATATTGTACTATCTACTAATTCTTTATTTCTTTTCAATTCATTTGAAAGATCTGTAAAATATCTACTTTTATTTTTATTTTTATCATATTTAACTTTATCACAATAACGAGTTAAATAAGATCCATTATATTCCAATATTTTTGAATAAGCTACATATATTGGTCCAGGTATTTTTCCACCTATTACACCTTTACTAAAACTATCCAATATATTATCTATATTTTCTTCCAATTTTCTTAATTGCTCTTTATTCATTGTATATTGATACATATCTATATTATCACCATGTTCTTTAGTATCATATTCCAAACTATTAAATATTTTTTTACGTATATTTAAATTAGTAATCTTAGTACTACCAACATTAACAGTTCTACGTATTTTACACATATTTTTAGGAATTAGATTTTTATCAATATCTTTGTATTGTTTTGCTGTATAAAAATTACATCTAATATATTTTAATATATTAGTGTCATATACAGTTGAATATTCATTACTTCTAAGTGAATATGCATATGTTTTAATTGTTTTGGGACTACTTGATCCTTGACCCATTTTATTATTTATAATTGATTATATCTTGTATTCATTAGGTTATATACATAATCACGATATTCCTCAACAGTCATATTTTCCTTACAACTTACTAGATCCATGACATCTGCCACAACTTCGCATTTACCATCTAATAAGACTTTTGAAAAACACATTACAGGATGTTCTCCTTTATACCAATGTAATGTAGGATCTATAGTCCAATTTTTATATTTAATAACAACAGGTAATATATCAAATTTGCTTCTAAATGCTCCTGTTTTAAAAGGGGCTATATTTTTACCAACAGGTATAGGTTCCATAGCATCAGGATAAATAACTAACATATTATCTTTAGGTTTTCTATTTGATATACGATCATTAATTAGATCAGTTATCTTTTGTCCTTTGATAGTAGAATCAAATATAATACTATTAATTTTTTTGTTAAGTGCATACATTCCTGGAAATATTTTAGCACCTGCAAGACTAGTTAATATACAAATATTAGGATTTGTCATTACAGTTATCCACATATCAAATACAGTTTTATGATTTATTACAATTATAAACTTTTTATCACTTTCATATAATTTTTGTATTTTATCTTCACCATTTATTTTTACATTACGTATATTAGCAACTTTTAAAAAATAGTTAGTAGTATATTTAATCCACCAATTACCCAATCCACAATATACATATCCAATGTAAAATATAAAATATAAAATAATTAATACTATTATTCTAAAAATAAATAAATAAGCCATTTATATTTTCTATAAAAATAATTAATTAATATTTATACGCTAGTAATATTTATAATTCATTATATCTTGTATCCATTAGGTTATATACATAATCACGATATTCTTCAACAGTCATATTTTGATCACAACTTACTAAATCCATTACATCAGTTATAACTTCGCATTTACCATCTAATAATATTTTATACAAACCAACAAATGGATGTTCTCCTTCATACCATCTAAATGTAGGATCTATAGTCCAATTTTTATATTTAATAACAACAGGCAATATATCAAATTTACCATGAAATGCACCTGTTTTAAATGGTGCTATATTTTTACCAACAGGTATAGGATTCATACTATCAGCAAATACAACAATTATATTATCATTTATTTTTCGTGTATTTATTTTATCTATTAAAGTTTTAGTTCCTTTATTTGGTTCATAAAAAAAAGAATTTGATTTTTTGTTAATAGCAGTAATAAAAGGCATTAAATTACCACCTTTTTTACTTAACATAAATCCAATATTTTGTAGACTGTTTAATAAAACAAAACTATCAAATAAACATTTATGATTAGCAACAATTAGTAATTTTTTGTCAGTATTAATGTAGTGTTTAAATAATTTAACATTATTAACTTTAACATCTTTAAAATTTGCAACTTTTAACAATAATTTAGACATAAATTTTATCCAACAAATATTAAAATTA
>MDSX01034227.1_pt1 | contig 22934 bp, 15 predicted proteins | sample 811141 | NCBI WGS metagenome assembly MDSX01 (sample SAMN05326642, study PRJNA326480) | marine metagenome | isolation source: seawater | place: Atlantic Ocean: South East | collected 2010
AGGGATGAGTTTTCTAGAAAGAATTGGATTCACCCAGGATGAGGGGGTGTTAATACTGCACGACGACTCGCTAGAAACAATGCCGGATTCTAGTTCTGACAAGTGGTGGGGCAAAGACAGTCCCGAGGATGAGGGGGGCGTCTCTGTAGAAGATAACAGTAAACAAGAGTCTACTGCGACAGATGAAGTTCGTAAGGAGGAGCTGGCACAAGCCGAGCATGAGGCTAAGCTTGCCCAAATCAAGGTCATTGAGGCTGATGCTAAGAGGAAAGTGGCGGTTTCAGAACAAAGCACCCCAATGGTATACGAGGCAGACAGAGACGGAGACGGAGAGGTCACCAGAGAGGAGAAGATAGCACACGAAACCGGAGGAGGAGTCCTAGGCTTCTGGTGGCTAACTGGAGAGGAGGCAGTCACAATCGGAGTATCTGCAATGCTGGTATTATTTACCCTAGGCATGGGGATGCTCATATCTTCCCTTGAGGTTGATTGGGATACTGTCGATGATGGGGCCGTGCTCTTGGGTACCTCTTGGTGGGAGCAAGAGTATGAGATGGAGGATTGCATGTATGACGAGTACAACGACGAGTACTATGACTGCATCTACTGGTACGAATATGAATGTGGAGCTGACGTTGTCTATGAGTTCACCGCTGAAGGAGCGATTTACTCCGACGAAGATGGAATATCACTAGGATGGTGGGATGATTACTGTCTCGAGGAGGTGGAATTCAACGTGCTTCCTCTGGGAAGCACAGTAGAAGTCTGGTATGAGAAGGGAAATCCAGAAAATAGTCAGTTGGATGCTCCTATGGAGGGGGGAATCATCATTTTCTTATGCTGCATGCCTTTTTTCCTTCTCATCCTGATGGTCACGCTGATTAATGCTAGATTCAGCAATACTCCGAAGTACACTGACCTAGGACAGGGCGTCATTGGAGAGTCTGATCCTGGAACATCGGAATACGCGGGGTCGGGGGGAGTCGTGCATCATCACCATCATGGTCGAGCGGGTTGGGGTCGCAGGATGTTCTTTGGCACCAGTGGGAGGCATAGGACCCGGACAAGGAGAAGGTCTGGAGGGAGAAGTTCCGGCGGCAGGAGATCAACTGGAGGACGAAGAAGCTCAGGAGGCGGTGGAAGAAGGTCCTCCGGCGGAGGAGGGAGAAGGTCCTCCGGCGGTCGAAGAAGGTGATTCTCTTAGAGAAATCTGATACAAAGAGGCCTCTCCAATAGTTCGTGGAAGAGCACTGGAGGGGGGCGCCCGAACTTGAAGGAGCCAATGCTGAGGAAAAATGGGTTGAAGTCGAGTCAGACGTTTACATTAGAGTGATAGTCTGGAAACCGAAAGAGGCCAATGGAATCTACGATGGTACGGTCGTAATGGTGCCCGGATGGGGTTCATTATTCGAAGGATGGCGTCCTCTGGTTTCTGAGTGGGTCAGGCATAGGCATCTTGTCTACATCGAGACTAGAGAGAAGGCTAGTTCAAAAATAACAAGGAAGATTTCCAAGTCTGACTTCTCTATAGAGAGGCACTCGAAGGATATAGCGATAGTTCTAGAGAGCCTGGATATTGAACATTCTAGCGTCGACTGGTACTCCTCTTCCCTTGGTTCAACAGTGCTGATAGATGCATATCAAAGAGGTGTGTTAGGTGGGAGGAGTTCCGTACTCCTTGCTCCAAATCCAGACTTTAAATTCCCACTTTGGTCTCGAGCGATAATCTACTCTCCGCTACCCATGTATGCATTCAGGAGGATGGTGGGCTTCGTCGCCTGGGTCGTAGACAAGCGTACAAAGGAGGAGGGTCAGAAGGTTCGTTATCGTAGGGCACTACTGTCGCAGGACGTCCCTCGGATGCTGCTATCAGCTAGATGGAACCTGAGATATAGCCTACCTGATGACCTATCGCAAATTGAAGTCCCATGTGCTGTCATGACTGCTAGCTCTGATACTCTTCATGATTTCAGCAAGGTACAAAATATCGCGGACTCGATTCCAGATTGCGAGATGATTGAGGTCCCCTCGAACCAGTATGCACATGAGCCAGACGTTCTCCAAGAAATACGTAAATTCCATTCTTCAATAGGATAAATTCCGTTTCTTCCATCGATTGCCTGATGAAGGGCGCCGGGCCGGGCGGTATCGGGAAACATGCGCGAGCAGTCGTCTTCGTTCGAAATCGCACGAATAGTGCGAGAGCTCTCTAAAATGGTCGGGGCCAGGGTCAGGAAGTCATACCAGCCTCACTACGAGCAGATTGTTGTAAGGCTGAACCGGAAGGGCGTACCATCTTCGGATCTAGTGATCGTAAGGGGACTCAGAGCCTACTGCTCGAATCGAGACAGACCCATGCCAACACAGCCTTCTCAGTTTGCAATGATCCTGAGGAAACATCTGAACAACTCCAGATTGGTCGGAGTTAGTCAATATGGATTCGACAGAGTAATCCGGATGGACTTCGAGCATGGAGGGGGTCGATTGAGTCTGATTATCGAGTTGTTCCGAGATGGCAACGTACTCCTTCTTGATCAGGAAGGAGTGATTATCAGGCCTCTAACTCATGCCAAGTATGCCAGTCGATCTCTAAAGAAGGGAGTGGAATACGCGCCTCCCCCGGAGGCAATAGATCCAAGGAATCTCTCGGGAGAGTCCCTTAACGAGATTCTAGATAGCAGCGATCATGCCCTAATCAGGACCTTGGCATCAAGAGTGAATCTTGGTAGAATCTACGGAAGCGCTGTATGCTCAATAGCTGGAATAGACGAGGGTTTGGAGTCCAACTCCCTTACTGGAGAACAGAGGTCTTCCCTAGCCGATGCCCTCTCTGGGATGTTGGATGATTTAGATAAGGGGCAGGGAGGCAACATCTGGCTATCCGACTCTGAGTCTAAGGATGCGTGGAACGCTGCAGAAAACGAGTCTGCCAGAGACTCAGCGGCTGCAGGAATCATCGAGTTCTCACCCATCGATCTCCCATCGATGGATGAAAATCTGAGGATGTCAACTACCAGCTTGTCAGAGGCTTATGACTTCATGTTCGGCTCGCACGATGCTGCAGCATTCATTCGAAGGGAAGAAGAGAAGCTCGTAGAAGCGGGGGATCGTGCAGAGGACGAGAGTTCCAAGCTTTCTAGGAGAGCGTCCCAGCAGAGGAAGGCAATTGAGAAGTTCAGACAGAGGGCTGCGATAACCCAGGAGCTAGGGAAGTCAATACAGGATAACTGGAGTCACGTGGACAACATCCTGGCCCAACTTAACAGTGCTGTCGAAGAAAGGGGGTGGTTGGACACCGCAGACATCGCACATGATGTTGAGTGGGTGGACAGCGTAGACCCGGCAAAACACACAGTGGTGGCATTTCTACCGGATGAGGATGGCGAGCCCGGGGCCAGTATCACACTGGAGGCATCAAAGACTGTGCATCAGAACGCACAGAGGTACTTCGAGGAGGCCAGAGCTCAGAAGAACAAGGCAAAGGGAGCTATTGAAGCGCTCGAGAAGACTGAGAAGTCAAAGAAAACTGCTGAGAAGAAGGCTGCAAAGGAAGCCGCTTCGGGGAAGCTCAGAGGGAGGAAGAGGGCTAGGAGATTCTGGTTCGAGAAATATCGCTGGGCAATTCTATCTGGTGGACACCTACTAATCGGAGGAAAGGATTCCAAGGGGAACGACGTACTAGTTAGGAAGCACCTCTCAACAAGTGATCTATATTTCCACGCAGATCTCCACGGTGCTCCCTCATGCTCACTTAAACTCAAGGACGGCTTGATTGTAAGCAACTCACAGGAAGGGATTATTCCCAAGGGTGTCACTTCCATGCAAATCTCCCAGACTCTGGGCGAGGGTTTGGAGGACGCGCGCGAATTGGACGGATCGATTATTTCAGAGGCTGCCCAGATGGCCGTTTGCTGGTCACGGGCATGGGGTAGCGGTGGAGCGGCAGCCACAGCATTCCATGTCAGATCAAGTCAGGTATCCAAAACGACTGAGACAGGGGAGTCGCTAGCAAGGGGGTCATTCGTCGTAAGGGGGGAGAGAAGCTGGCACAAGGACGTACCTCTTGAGATAGCAATAGGACTAGCCGTAGTGAATGGAGTCCCGATGCCCGTATCAGGGATTCCTAGTACTATCTCAGAAATATGTGAAAGATGGGCAAGGATATCTCCAGGTAGAGAGAAGAAGGAAGCTGTCGCGAACAGAATCTCCAAATCAACAGGACTGCCTCAGGAGGATGTGCTGTCCTGCCTCCCACCCGGTGGCTGTACAGTAGAGGACAAAGGACTAATTGACCCGTGATCGGGAATTCCACTCTGGCGCAGTGATTGCGAACATCACCGAGTCAGTGAAGCGATCGTACAACCATTCCCTATCCTTTGAAATACCCTCCAAGCGCATACCCAGCCTCTCTGCTACTGCTCGACTAGAATGATTCCCAACTGCAACCTCGATAACTGATCTGTGTAGTTTCAAATCATCGAAGCAGTGTTCAATGACTCTTCTGCATGACTTGGTTACTATCCCCCTTCCAGCTGAGGTCTCGGCTACCCAATAACCCAACCCGAAGCACCTATTGTCCCAGTCTACCCAATTTAGACTGACTACACCCACTATTTCTCCATCGCTTAGAATCAAGTAAACCCAGTTGAAATTCCTATCACCTCTTATCCGACGAATCATCGCTAGCTCGTCATCTACAGAATTGACGTCATCCAACCAAGGTAGCCACTCCCTCAGATATTCGCGATTCTCATCAACAGTAGCGAACAGTTCTCCGGCATCCCCCTCAATAGGGACAAGCAATTCTAGACCGTCTTCAACGATCAATGAGCTGGCAGGTTCAGGAGGGGGGGAATCGGGATCATCCGGCCATCCGATTGTCTCAGGCATCATGCACCGCAGTGAATCGGGCGTTTTAGTGGTTCTAATTCAGCGGCAACGCTTCAAGTGGGCTGCCTCATGCGAGGCCATGGGCGGAAACGGAGAGTCCGGTAACTGGACATACGGGGACTACCTCAGGCTTCACGAGTTACTGGAACTGCAAGGAGACGAAAGGGGAATTTCGGCAGATGAGATGCATTTCATCATCGTTCACCAGACGTTCGAACTTTGGTTCAAGCAGATAATCCGGGAACTCTCAGAAACAAGAGAAATTTTAGATCGAGTTCCTGTTCCTGAGGATGATATTCCAAGGGCTGTAAGCCACCTGGAGAGGACAACAGAGATTTTTCGACTTATGGCTAACCAGTGGACGGTTCTCGAGACTCTGACTCCACAGGGATTCCTAGCTTTCAGAGACGGCTTGGGTACTGCATCGGGATTCGAGTCTTTTCAGATGCGTGAGTTCGAGGCCCTACTAGGTCTAGAGACGGAAGACCGATTGTTTGGCATGGATCCGATAAAGACATTCAGAAAGCTATCCGAGAGGGGTGGAAAGGACGTGCAGGTGCTAAAAAGACTGGAAGAGCAGATGCAGAAAACCTCTCTATTCGAGTCACTCATGAAATGGATTGAAAGAACGCCCATCATGGGTTCTTCTTTCGACAGCGATGGTGATCGGGATGTGGTCGGGGGATATGTTGAGGCACATCTGGAATCTCATCTCAAGATGGGGCAAGATGCCTTGGAGAGAATGTCAGACCTAGATATGGAGGGAGCAGATAGGATGAGAGAAAGAATAGACTCTTCACATGAGTCTGCGGTGTCGTTCTTGATTCCTGATGGTGAGATTAGCCGATCTAGGGCAGGTCTCCTTTTCATTGAGTCATATCGGGAGCTGCCACTTCTGACTTGGCCAAGGAAACTAATTGATGCGTTTGTCGAGTTGGAAGAGTCAATGGCCAAGTGGAGGCATGACCATGCCCGTATGGTAGAGAGAATAATTGGTAAGAGGGCTGGGACGGGTGGGACCAGCGGAGTGGATTACTTGGATGCTACAGCAAGATATCGAATTTTCAAGGATCTATGGGAGGTCAGGACAATACTTGTTAAACCACAGAACAGACCTGAACTAATCAATGCAGATTTCTACGGCTACACTGTCGATTCGTGAACACTGAGGTAGAAATTACATCGTGCCATTGAAGGCTAGGTCGTCAGTGGATGGTCCATGTCCGTTCCAGTTATCTGTGCATATGCACGAACTCCGGTAGGAAAGTTCCGGGGTTCGCTTTCAGAGTTCAGCGCTGTTGAGTTGGGCGTTATGGCAGTAAAGGAACTCTGTATCCGATTAGGGATAGACCCTTCCCAAGGAGTGGTCGATCAGGTGTATATGGGGCAAGTTCTGCAAGCTGGATGTGGACAGGCACCAGCTCGTCAAGTAGCGATGGGAGCGGGGATGCCAGTTTCTACTCCCTGCACTACTATCAACAAAGTATGTGGATCAAGCCTCAAGGCTGCAATGATTGCTGCTACAGAGATTCGGGCAGGAGTATCAGAAGTTGTTGTTGTAGGGGGGATGGAGTCGATGACAAATGCGCCATATATTGCTAGAAACGTATCCAAAGGACAAGTAATCCCCTTTGACTCTCTTGAGTCTGTAATGATGGGAGACGGACTGAAGGATGCATTCACTGGAGAGTCGATGGGCAATACGGGGGAGACTGTAGCAGAGGAACATGGCATTAGCAGAGAGGAATCTGACAAATTCGCTGTACGGTCGCACTCTCTAGCCAGCGAAGCGTGGGAAAAGGGATGGATGGACGAAGAAGTTTTTCCGGTCGGTTCATTGACAATGGACGAAGGGATTCGTCCAGAAACAAATGAGCAGATTCTCTCATCGCTCAGGACCGTCTTCTCAGAAGACGGACAAGTTACCGCAGGAAACGCCAGCCAAGTCTCGGATGGAGCCTCTGCAGTGTTGATTGCGTCCGAAGTTGCGGCTAAAAGAGAAGGTTGGCCGATATTAGCAAGAATTGTCGATTATGCTACGTCCGGAGTGGAGTCCAACAGAGTGATGTCAGCACCGATTCCTGCCGTGAAGAAGTTGTTGAAAATCTCCGGTAAGAGTTTGGAAGATGTGGATATTTTGGAGCATAACGAGGCTTTCGCTTCTGCTTCATGTGCGATCAAAGGCTCACTAGGAATCCCCGATGATTCATTCAATCCACATGGAGGAGCAATTGCCATAGGTCACCCACTTGGAGCTACTGGAACTAGGTGCCTGATGACATTAGTAAACGCCATGAGAAGGAGAGGGGCGAGGACAGGCATTGTGACAGTTTGTCTTGGCGGTGGAAACGCAGTAGCGATGATGGTAGAGTCTCCATAGCTTAGAAGTGGTTCTCTCGGCTCAGTCATAGACCTTATTTGGGGGTCTCCGGTCGAGCGCCTCGATGGTTGAGCCAGTTCGCACTCACACGCGCTTCGAAAAAGCTAGAATAATCGGTGCCAGAGCGCTCCAAATCAGCATGGGAGCCCCTCTGTTTGTTACAGAGGACGAGCTACGTGAGAAGTACAGCGGAGAGTTGATCCAACTCTACGGTGTAGATGATGCAAAGGAGAAAGTCGTTCTAGACCCAATGAAGATAGCCACACTGGAGTACGAGCAGAACAAAATCCCCATTGACATTGATCCACACTTCGAGGAAGAATGAAGCGTCACGGCCCCTTACAGGGAGCGATAGCAATTGACTAACTGGAAGTACTCTAAGGGTCTGACAGCTTGCCTAATCGGCTTGACTGTTGTAGTAATCGGGCTTGGGGGGCTGATTCGAATCTACGATGCAGGAGAATCGTGTCCGGATTGGCCGTTGTGTTTTGGGACAATTGGTTTCGATATTTCCGAGGAAGATCAAGAGGCTTGGTACATTGAGAACCCAGATGAGGTAGATTCTAGAGGATCTGGGCATAGATATACAACTTTTCAGATATTCACAGAGTGGTTCCACAGAGTTCTTGCAGGTCTAGTTCTAGGACCCTTGGTTATTCTCAACTGGTTTATGCTAAGAGAAGGAGAGAAGGAAGCTAGATTCGCATCAACTTTGACGGTTGCCCTAATTGTCTGGCAGGGTGCCATTGGATGGCTGACAGTCGAAATGGATAATCTCCATTGGAGTGTTGCCATTCACCTAAGCTCTGCATTGGCATTTACAATGAGTATGTTCTGGTTATGGTTGACTCTCACTAGAGCAGAGGACGGCCTGCCTAGATGGCTGAGGTTCGATTACTCGATCTCTAAGAAATGGAAGATTAGGGCTGGAATGCTGTCAGTAGGAGCATTTGTCTCAATTTTCTCTGGGACCTTCGTGTCAACTACTCCGGGTGCAAATTTCGGATGCGGAGTGGATGGTTTGCCTGATTCCTGGCCCCTTTGTGAAGGAAAAATAGTAGATTCAATAGAGGATGTAGTCGCTCAATCACAAATTATCCATAGATGGTTTGTTGGTCTGATGCTAATCGCACTGATTTACGCATCTTACTCGGTTTCCATAGAAGAACAAGAGAATAACTCTCTAAGAAACTGGATTTGGGGGTCGACCTTCTTATTCTTGGCAAACACTTCCATCGGTGCGATTTATGTTCTATCCTGGGATCTAGAAGAGGGATTCTTTGAATTCCTCTCATTGGTCCACCTCATGATGGCTTCACTAACTTTCGTAACCATGGCCATATCTTGGATAGGGTGCTCGATTGCTGAGGAAGGGTGATTTGGATAATGGATTCTATCAAAGACTACTTTTCATTGACGAAACCAAGAGTAGTCGTACTTCTACAAATTACAGCGATATGTGCAGTGATTATTCATGATTCGGTGGAAGGAGATTTCGGTTCCAACTCGATTCAGACAATGCTAGTAGTTCTAGTTGGGGGATATCTAACTGCGGGGGGAGCCAATGCGATCAACATGTGGTATGACAGAGATATTGATCCCAAGATGGCTCGCACCTCCGATAGGGCCATTCCTTCAGGAAAGATTGAGGCGGGATCAGCACTATTCTTTGGAGTTCTGATTTCCATTCTAGGTGTCTGGTGGTTCTATGAAATGTCTAACGAAGTAGCAGCCTTCTGGTCTGCTTTCAGCGTTCTATTCTATGTTTTAATTTACAGCATTTGGCTGAAAAGAAGGACACCTCAGAATATCGTTATCGGAGGTATTGCTGGTTCTACCCCTCCCGTAATAGGATGGTCCGCTTCAGTTGAGGATCTTACAATCTCTACCGACTCATTGAATTCTATTCTTGAGTCAGTGTTTGATCTTGGGAGTCCGATGCCGTGGTTCATGTTCATTCTGATCTTTCTATGGACCCCTCCGCACTTCTGGGCTTTAGCTCTGTACAGGTCCGAAGAATACGCAGAGGTAGGAGTCCCTATGCTACCCAATGTCAAAGGGCCGGATCGTACTCTTTTGGAAATGAAGATTTACTCAATTATGCTGATTCTCTTATCTATAGCGGCACCTTCGATTTTAGAAGTATTCGAAGTTGAGGATTGGAGTTACTACGTCCTTAGTTGGACGATTCTAGGACTGAGTCTTTGGTACGCTTCCACGGTCTGGAGGATAGACGTTTTAGAGAAGCCTGACGAAACAGGAAGAATTCCCAGCGCTGCTAGTTCTTTTTTTGTATCGATGCTGTACCTTGCACTAATGTTCATAGTGATTGTAACTGGGAGTTTTGGACCGTCTGGAGTCATTATTGGAGCCATTATTGCTACAGTTTTCGTGACCAGGACTGAGTTGAAGTCTGCTACATAGTCCCGATGGTTTGAAACACCTAACGAACCATGGGGGGATACGGGTGAGGCAATGGAAGAGCATGACCTAATCTACGACTGGAATGATATCGGCTACTCGATAGATAGGGACGAGTCGAACCATCCGCATGAGTTGTGGTTCGATGATGAGACTCTTAGAGACGGTTTGCAGAGTCCTAGTGCTAGAAATCCAACAATCGAACAGAAAATAGAATTGATCGACTACATGGAGAAACTAGGGATCCAGAAGGTGGATCTGGGTCTTCCTGGAGCGGGGCCCTTCCACGTAGACCATATTGATTCCATGCTTAATCACATGGGAGAAAATGGATATAATCTCAGACCGGGATGTGCTGTAAGGACAGTAGTCTCGGATATCGAACCACTGGTGGAGTTGCAAGCAAAGCACGAGAGGCAGATTCAGGCCAGTGCATTTCTAGGAACTAGTCCGATCAGGCAATTTGCTGAAGGATGGACTATGGGAAAAATCATCGAAACCGCCGAGAAAGCTGTCACCTTTGCAGTAGATAACGACATCCCGGTTATGTTTGTAACAGAGGATACTACTAGGAGCAAGCCAGAAGAAATCAAGGAGGTGTATTCCAGAGCGTTAGAATTAGGAGCAGACAGAATATGTGTTTGTGATACGTGTGGACACGTAACTCCTAATGGAGTGAGAAAGCTCCTTGAATTCATCCAGGAAGAAGTCATTCCCGATTCTGGAGTCAATAGGAGGGATGTAGAGGTAAACTGGCATGGTCATCAAGATAGAGGGCTAGGAGTGGCAAATAATCTAGCTGCATACGAGGCAGGTGCTGACGTGATCCATGGAACGGCTCTAGGAGTAGGAGAGAGAGCAGGCAACGCCCCCTTGGATCAGACTCTCGTGAATTTGAGCCTCATGGGAGTGATAAAAAACGACCTCACTGCTCTGAACGAATACATGAGAAAGGCCCACGAGTATGTGGAAGTGGCTCTTCCTCACAACTATCCAGTATTCGGAGAAGATGCCTTTGAGACCGGTACTGGCGTTCATGCTTCTGCTGTAATCAAGGCGATGGATAAAGGCGATGACTGGTTGGCTGATCGAGTCTACTCCGGGGTTCCTGCTGGTGATTTCGGGCTCCAGCAAGTAATAAGGATCGGACATATGAGCGGGCGTTCAAACGTTATTCACTGGCTGAAAAGAAATGGTTACGAAGCGGAAGACGATTTGGTAGCACACATGTTCGATGTTGCAAAGAGTCAGAGAAGGATGATGACTGACGAAGAGGTTCATGATGCGATTTCTGAATTCAGCTCTACAAAACTATAGAGCACAGTTATACGGAGGTAAATTCCTCGAGCAGCATGAGAGGAAGGCTAGTTGCTATTTTGGTACTGATTGCACTGGTGATGGTGTCATCACCAGCTCATGCACAAGAAGAGACAGAAGAAGAGGGCAACGTGATAATTGATATCATTCTACCACTGGCTCTAGCATTCATCATGTTCTCACTCGGTTTAGGACTGACCCCTGGTGACTTTGCCTTAGTTTTCAGTGAGCCAAAGGCATTTACAATCGGCATAGTCAATCAGATGATTGTACTCCCAATAGTGGGTTTCGCTATTGCAATCATAGCGGGTCTAGACGGGGAGCTTGCTGTGGGACTGATGATTCTCGCCTGCTGCCCCGGCGGGGTCACCTCTAACATTCTGACGAAGTTGGCAAAGGGCGATACAGCGCTTTCTATTTCCTACACTGCGGTTGTTTCGGTTGTATCGGTGATTACGTTGCCATTGGTCGTGGGCTTCTCAATGGATCATTTCATGGGAGAGTCTGCTCCGAGCATCGACATCATTGGTCTTGGAATTACGATGTTCTTGCTAACTACTCTTCCCGTAGCTATTGGAATGGCAATCAGGAGAACTAAGCCTGGAACAGCAGACTCTCTAGACAGAGGGGTTAGTCTAACGGCGGCTGTAATGTTTGTAATAATCGTCCTAGCAGCAATAGCCAGCGAGTGGGGTACACTGATGGATAACATAGGGACACTGGGGCCCTCCGTAGTGGCACTAAACGCCCTTATGCTCACAATAGGTTACCAGAGTTCGAAAATACTCAACCTTGAGCCTGCAAAGGCTACTACGGTTTCTATTGAGAGTGGGATACAGAATGCGACTGTGGGGATTACTGTGGGCGGTCTTATTCTTGCCTCTCCTAGTGGGGGGCTATCCACTCTAAGTCTGCCTTCGGGGGTGTACGGAGTTCTAATGTACCTCATCATAGCACCCTTCATTTACAATAGAATCTCCTCTTCCAGACAGTCGGATACTCTGATAGTCGACTAGCAACGAAGACGAACGGCTATATTCTCTTGGTTGTCGAGGTGAACCGTGAGAGTCCCCATATTGGTGTTGATGATGATTGTCATTGCCCCTGCTGGGCAAGTCATCGGGGAAGAGGAGTCTGTGAACACGCCCACTGTAGTTTTCGGAGATATCTTGGGAACATACTCAAGTTCTGTTCAGAACGCCTTCGATAGGGTTTCTGATATCGATTCTTACGAAGAGGAAGAGTTGGCTGAGGTTGATTCATGGCTGGTTGTGACAGGAATCCCGATTGATGAACATAAGTGGACGGAAGCTAAACCCGAGGATATTGAGCCAGTGAAGTATCTCAAGGGTTCTTACATTTGGACCTTCGAAGATTCTAGAAATGCTCTCGAACAGCTTAGAAAATCATCTCTGAAAGGAGAGATTCAGTCATTCTCACCTCTACTTGAGAAGTCTGTCTCTCCGAGATTTGAGCCAAATGATCCATTCTACGACGACCAATGGCATCTAAACAACTCTGGACAGACTAGTGGGACTTCCGGGGAGGATGCAAATGTCACTGCAGTCTGGAACGCATACAATGGTTCTGGAGTATTAATCAGTGTGATCGATGATGGCGTGGAACATTCACATCCAGATCTTTCTACAAACTATCTGTCTCAGCACTCTTATGATTGGTGCGGAGATGACCCGGATCCTGCCCCCAATTCCTGGGATGGGCATGGAACTGCTGTTGCTGGGGTTGCAGCTGGAACAGGTAACAACTCAATTGGAGTAACAGGTGCCGCCTTTGGGGCGGATATTGCTGGGCACAGGCTGATTGCATGTGGTTTCACCGACTCGACATCGGCTGATGCTCTGAGTTTTGATAACGGAGACATAGACATCTACTCTAACTCATGGGGCCCCTATGATGATGGAAACAGTCTTGAAGGACCTGGACCAATTACCATAGCAGCTATTGAGAATTCTGTATACAATGGAAGATCTGGACTGGGAAACATATACACATGGGCTGCTGGAAATGGTCTCGAAGCCAATGATAATTCGAACTATGATGGTTATGCAAGTCTAAGGTATGCGATTGCAGTAGCCGCAATTACTCACTATGGAGATCAATCATGGTATTCGGAACCTGGGGCGAACATTCTGGTTACTGCCCACTCTAATGGCGGAACTCCTACCTATGAGGGCATTACAACCACAGATATTACTGGAACTGGTGGATATAACGGAGGAGACGTTACACATGACTTCGGAGGGACATCTAGTGCTACGCCTCTTGTATCGGGTGTGATTGCACTAATTCTGGAAGCAAATCCGGATTTGAATTGGCGCGATGTCCAGAATATCCTAGTCCATAGTTCGAGGAAGAATGATGCAAACGATTCTTCATGGTCTGTGAACGGAGCGGGGCTCACGGTTTCCCACAAATACGGATTCGGAGCAGTAGATGCAGGTGCAGCAGTGTCGTTGGCCGAGAATTGGACAAGCAGTGGAGTGGAGTCGAACGCTACTTTTGGGCCATTCATGGAGAACTCCGCCATCGACAACGGACCTAGTACGTGGACTGAATTCAATCTCTCGGTCCCGATTGACTTAAGTCTAGAGTCGATAGACGTAATTGTCGATATCACACACTCTGCCAGAGGGGAGTTGGATATTGTTCTGGAGTCCCCGAGTGGTCACCAGTCGTGGCTTGCTGAGGTGCATAATGACAACAACCCTGACTACTCAAACTGGAGATTCGGGACGATCCAGCATTGGGATGAGTCTTCTCAGGGTAACTGGACACTGAAGATCAGAGATTCGGTCACTGGTTCTAACTCGGGAACACTGAACTCATGGGAGTTGATTTTCTACGGAGTAGGGAATGTTACGGACACAGATGGCGATGGATGGCCAGACTACAACGACATTGATGATGACAATGATGGTTGGAATGACATAGACGAGCAAGCTTGCTCTACGGACCCACTGGACAACACGTCCACTCCATCGGACACAGACTCTGACGGGGACTGCAACTTCCTCGACGAGGACGACGACGGTGATGCTTGGAGCGACTCCCTAGAGCTTTCATGCTCGACTGACCCGCTGGACAACACATCCACTCCATCGGACACGGACTCTGACGGGGACTGCAACTTCCTCGACGAGGACGACGACGGTGATGGATTGAGTGATGTGAACGAGACCACGCTTCACTTGACTGATCCCCTTGATAGCGACTCTGATGACGATGGGCTGGACGACTATCAGGAAGTTGTGATCTACGGGACCAAGGCAATAGACAATGACACCGACGATGACGGACTTGACGATTATCAGGAGGTGATGATCCATGGTACCAACCCTCTGTCATACGATTCGGACGCTGATGGCATCAGCGATTATGATGAGCTCTTTGTGTGGTCCTCCGATCCTCTAACTTTCGATCAGGACGACGACTCTGACAATTACTATCACTTCCAGGACTGCGATGATAATGATGCTGAGGTTAATCCCGGGATGGAGGAGTCACTCAATGGCAAGGATGACAACTGCGATGGCATAGAGGATGAGGGTTTCAATGACTCAGATATGGATGGTGATGGCTTGTCAGACTGGGACGAGTTCCACATCCATGGAACTAGTCCAGAAGATTCAGACACTGATGGGGATGGAATACTAGATCAACAGGAGTTGGAATACGGTAGCAATCCATTGTTGGTGGATCTTGATATGGATGGCGATGGGGCTTACTGGTTCGATGACTGTGATGACAATGATTCTAGTTTTGGACCAGATGTAACAGAGTCGTTGGACGGTCTTGACAATGATTGTGACGAGGACATAGACGAGGACTTCTTCTGGATTGACACGGACATGGATGGGTTGACTGACTATGCTGAATATCACCAATACTCGACTGATCCAAATGACGGGGATTCTGATGGAGATGGCCTTCCTGATGGGACCGAATTGAATGACTTCATGTCTGACCCTCTGGTTGCTGATCCCGACTCTGATCTAGATGGCTGGTACCACTTCCAAGACTGTGACGACGATGACTTCGAAAGGGCTCCCGAACGTCCTGAGGAGTTGGATGGAAAAGACAATGACTGCGACGATCTAGTGGATGAGGACTTCTATGAAAGTGACACTGACGGTGATGGTCTCAGTGACTATTCCGAGTATCACAATTACAGTACCTCGTTCGATTCCGCGGATACAGACCAAGACGGAGTAGACGACGGAACCGAGGTTGCTCGCGGGCTTTCTAGTCCAGTTTTCACAGACTATGATAGAGACAATGACGGATTCTACGAGTATGAGGACTGTGACGACCTAGTTGGAAGTACATTCCCAGGTGCGATTGAACTGTGGAATGGTGTTGATGATGACTGCGATGGTGAAGAGGATGAGTTCGTCAACAGACTAAGCCTAATCATGTCAAATCACGAAAAATCGGTCGGGACTGTTTTCTTGGAAAATGGAAACGTGTACGATGGCCCAAGGACTTACAGTTCGATGTCAATCCCTTGGGACTCTGCGAACGAGTCCTTTGAAATCACAATTTCCGGAATTCAGTCATCTGTTGAGGCGGCAATCTCCTGGTCAATTAGCGGCTTTTCTCTAGATGTCAATACCAGCCAAGATGGGAAGTCAGTGGTTCTAATGCCAATTGACTGCAGAAATACAGAAGTCAACATGCAGATACAATTCTGCGATGAGGGATCATCAGTTCAGAAATTAAGGGCGATTGTCTCAGAAGACGGATACTATACTGAGATTGAGTGGAATCTTATGGTGAAAATATGGGTAGAGCCTCAGTCTGAAAATTGGCTTCTCTCTGCTATCTCCAGTCCTACGGGCATAATTGGAATAATCACTTTCCTGATCACCCTCTCTGCTGGAGGCTTTCTAATCGGACTGAGAATCTCGAGAGCTAAAGAGTTGCGAGATGCTCTCGAAGCATATGGGGTCAGTCCGGAGAGGCTGGCTATAACTCCTGAAAACAAGGGAGTTGAATTGCCTTCTGCACCGGATATTACATGGTCAAAAGATGAGATGTTGTGACAAAGGAAAACCAATACTTAGTGTCAGCTTTCTTCCTCCTCATCGGTGGAACCTGCTGGACCCCACTCAGCATCCGGAGACCCTCCGGACCACTCTCCAAATATCGCGATATCCTCGATATCCTCATCCTCCCTCCAAGGAGGCTCTCCATCGGAGCCACTGATAATCAAGCATCCCTCATCATCGAGTCTCCTCTTCAAAGTAGAGGCACCTCGCTTGACTGGCAAAAGATGACCGATGGGAGAACCGGAGTTGACGAACGGATGTGTCGCTGAACTAATCAATAATCCTCGTATTGGAGAGATTACATCATGCTGAACGCCTGGAAGTTCTGGATCAGTTATGGTCGCTACGATCTCTCCTTCCTCGATGAAGCTCCCCGCAGGTGCCAGGACGTCCAGTAGACCTCCCTGATCAGAGCGTATCCAGACCGACCCAGATGCAAGAATCCTGAACCTAGGTTTGCTGGGATATCCTGGAAGCATTCTAAGGCTCCTCAGGAGGTTGATTATCCCATACATGGAAATCTGAACAGACTCTGGATCTGCCTCATCCGAACCCCCGCCTTCGTAAGTGATGCAGGCTATTCCCTCTTGATTAGCAACCTTCCTTAGAGAGCCTCTTGGCCCCTCACTGTCTAGAATCGTCTCTATTCCGAATGCTCTTGCAATTCGGTTACTGCTTGCATGCGCTAGATTTGCTCTTATCTGAGGTATGTTTGTTCTCCCCTTGGCTGCAGAATGGAGATCGACAACGTAATCACTACTTTTGATGATTCTAGTCCATAATTTGTGTGCCACCCTAGAGGTAGTATTGCTATCGGGCTTTCCAGGGAAGCACCGATTCAGATCCCTTCCATCCGGGAAGTCGCGAATCATCCTCCTATACCCGGGAAGATTGACAATTGGTACGATTCGAATAGTCCCGGCCAATACACTAGGATCGATGACTCGTTCGTCGCCCATGAAGTTAGGTCCGCAGAGATAAGTTAGTGCCAATGGTCCGACAAGTTCGTCACCATGTATTGCGCCTAGAAGGGTTACGACGGGGCCTGGTCTTGAGCCATGTATGATACTAATGGGGACTGGCCAAGATTCTCCAATTTCTACATCTAAGAGCTCGTACTCCATGTGCCTAATTGTTCCTGGCTTTATCCTCTTTCTCATGAAAACGTGATTCTTCGTTCCTTCCTTTCGAGACCATTTAGTTGGGCTCTCTCCAACTTCTCCAAGGGCCTTCTCTATCTCCTTTCTGCGCTTCATTGGAATCTGATTAGCGATCTTGATTGGAGCAAATCTTCGCTTCTTCGCCCGAGGGGGGGGTTTGGATTCTCCCACATCTGCGGCTGGAGGCAAATCGGCCTGTTTGTCCGCTGGCACTGTTGGCCCGAGGGATTGACAAATTAATACAATGCGGAGTGGAGTTTTGGGAAAATTCAATTCATAATGGCCCCTATCGATGGATGTGAAGGAGCGAGAGGAACTTTGTGTACAGGAGATTCATGCTCCATCGAGTATCTGCTTTGGGTGCGGTCCAGCCAACAAAGATGGCTTGAGAATTAGATCATTCAGAACAGAAGATGGCCTTGAAATGGAATTCTCTCCTGATGAGCGCCATCAGGCATTTCCCGGGATGATTAACGGGGGGATTATCGGCACCCTGCTTGACTGCCATGGAAACTGGACAGCAGCGATCGCACTGATGGATGAGTCTGGGGGCTCTGAGCCCCCTTGTACCGTAACTGCCTCATATAGTATCAAACTCAGACGTCCTACCCCGTTGGGATGCACTCTGGTCGTCAAAGGAGAAGTTACAGAGCTTGGCGAAGGTAGAGCAAACGTGAGAATGTCTCTCTCAGCCGATGGGAAGATATGCGCAACTGGAGAGGGGCTATTCGTTGCAGTTAAGGAAGGTCATCCAGCCTTCCACAGATGGAACTAAGATTCACTCGGCATCCTTTAGAACGGCCGAATTAGAGTCCAACCATGGACGACGCGGGAGAGGGATCGATATCTCACCTGGATGAGTTCGAATTCGATGATCGCCTGAAGAAAATGCTTCGAGAAAAATGGGGAATTGATGGATTGTTCCCCCCACAAGCAGATGCACTCCCAAACACACTCAAGGGGAGGAATCTGATGCTCGCAGTTCCTACTGCGAGTGGTAAATCGCTAGTTGCCCACATCACACTGGCAAACAGATTGATTGGTGATTTGAATGGAATGAGGGGGATATATATCGTCCCTCTAAAGGCTCTAGCATCCGAGAAGTATGAGGAGCTCAAGGATGTGTGCTCGAGTGTTGGGCTGAAGGTTGGCTTAGCTATCGGAGACAGGGGCAGTGAAACTAGTCTGGTAGAAAACTCCGACATACTAGTTTGTACAAGTGAGAAGTTAGACTCTATGCTGAGGTCGAAACCCTCTCTACTGGATGATATTGGAATAGTGGTTGCAGATGAGTTTCACCTTATGCAAGACCCTTCTAGAGGTCCAACATTGGAGATAATATTGTCCAGAATTAGGAATAGGTCATCAAGAGTGCAGATTTTGGCTCTTTCTGCCACAGTCGGAAATGCCAAGGAACTATCCAATTGGCTGGAAGCAGATCTGGTCACTTCGAATTGGAGACCAATAGCCCTCTACTCTGGAACTCTAACAGGATTGGACATGAAGTATCACTCAGTCGAGAGTCCTGGGGATGACTTCGTTTTACCAGAACCAAAGCGCCTTGAGGGAGGTGTTCAGAAGAATCTCCATTCAGTGATGGATGATACTATTGCAATGGGGAAGCAGATGCTAGTCTTTGTTTCCTCGAGATCATCTGCACAGAAAGAGGCTAGGGAACTCTCAAAACATATTAAGTCCAAATTAGAAAATGATGGACATGGATTTGAGAAAACAGTGGTTGAATCATGGATTTCTATGTCACAGGAGTTGGCGAGAGGAGAGAGTGGTTCTGTAACCGTGAAGGCTCTATCTAATGCGGTTAGAGGAGGAGTTGGTTTCCATCATGCTGGTTTGACTTCTGCGCAGAGAAAGGTAATCGAGAATGGATTCAGAAATGGAAATCTGCAATGCATAGTAGCAACTCCAACTCTTGCACAGGGAGTGAACTTACCGGCTAGTCGTGTTGTTGTCAGGGATACCAGAAGATGGAGCACGATTGCAGCGAGAAGTATGCCCCTCCCAGTGATGGAGGTGAGGCAGATGATGGGGAGAGCAGGAAGACCTGGCTTTGATGAGTATGGAGAGTCTTTCCTAGTCTCAAAAAATACTGATGATGAGTCTAAACTAGTCGAATTATACCTAAGAGGAGGGTCGGAGAAAGTGGTTTCGAAGCTCGCAAATCCTAGCGCGCAACGTGCTGAGCAGGATGGTGCCCTACTGGCTCACATTCTGTCAATTATTGCGACCGCTGGAATAAATGATAGAGATGCAATATCACGGTTCCTATCCAAGACTTTTCTTGCCAGCCAGATGGCTGCTGAGACTCTGGAAGCCAGGACCGATGACGTCATCCACTGGCTATGCAAGAATTCAATGATCGATAGATCTGGAGAATCTGAGGAAGTCAAGAGAGATATCAAGGATAGAGAGTCAAATCAGACTGATGAGGAAAAATGGGAAGACGAGTTGCCATCTTGGGCAAACTCAGCGACATCTATACCGGGATTGGATCTTATCGACGGAGTGCAGCCCCAGGAAAGGACTCTCTCTCCCAGAAGGGGTCCAGCAATCTTTGGATTCAGGAAAGCGAGCGCCTACGAGGCTTCAGAAGAATCGGTACCAGAGCCATCTGCAATGACATACTCCCCCACTTCCCTTGGTTCTAGAGTTTCTAGACTCTACCTTAATCCAATTTCAGGGAAGATAATCCACGATGGTCTGAGTCGAGCGATTGAAATTGTATCCGGTCATGATCAGATTAGACAGGTATCTCCACTTACTCTTCTCCATCTAGCTTCTTGTACTCCTGATTTTCTACCTCTGTGGCCTAGGAAGAGTGATTACGATACGATTCAAGGAGCCTTAAATGGGCACGAAAGAGAGCTATTGGGAGACTCTGTAGATCTTGAAGAGGAACGAAGAATGAAGGGTGCTTTAGTGGTTCAGTCATGGATGGAGGAAGACTCCTTGGATAAGATCGAAGAAGAGTGGGGGGTTCAACCTGGTGATCTCAGAAGCAGAGTTGAGTTGATGGAATGGCTACTATTTGCAATGCGGAGGATTCTTTCAGAAGACGAGACTTTGGCTAGGACCAATCAAAGTGCTCACAAGACTCTATTCGAGTCAATAGAAGAAATCCATAGGAGAGTAAGATACGGATGCAAGTCGGATATACTTGGACTGGTTTCGATCAAAGGAATAGGCAGAGTTAGAGCTAGAGAGATGTCTGAAACCCTAGGAGTGGCAAGCGCATTAGATGTTACAGAAATTACAGAAAGGGATAGGTCAAGACTTTCTGACCTGAGAGGATGGAGTCCAAAGCTCATTGATAATCTAGTTGATTCTGCGAGGAAGGCAGTGAGAAGGGAGCGTTAATCAAATTCTTCTAGTGGACCCCATCGGAGTATATGGACTCGAACCATCCAGTTCCCTGGTTCCCGGCATGGGGGGTTAGGTTTCCTGAACCAGTAAGTAACATATTCTCGACCGTTTCAATCGTTAATGAGTTCAGGCCTAACAACAGATGGATGCTGCTAGCATTCGAAGCTGCAGCCAGTGAGTTGCACCTTTGGTCAGCATGGTATACTCTCAGGAGGAACGAAATTTCAGGTGAGATGGTAGCGAAAACTGCGGATGCAGAGTTTCTGAGACTTATCTCTGGAACTCGCCAGATCAACAAGGCATTCGAAAGAGCAGGCATAGCAATTGGAGATGAAAGAGCATGGATAGTTATGCTACCTGATTCAGAACTGGGTATTGACTTCGGCGAGGTTTCGATTCCAGTCGACACATACAACGATTCTAATGAAGATGGGATTAAACTCATTGAGCACCTGAGGGGTTCGTTAATTCCAGAAAGGCCTATTCCTTCGATAGAGGGTCTCAGAAGAATAGAGTCACAAAATGGGATAGTATCGAAAACTTTGGAAATTGAAGATGCTTTCTTATCCCATTTGTCTCTCTCAAGTCTCAAGTAAGTGATTTTGCAGCAGTCATATTGATAGACGGGTGTCCTGACGTCTGTCTATACATGCCAAAGTTCCACGGATTCGGTTCTTGCATAGATTGTGGAATTGAGTGCACGTCTGGAAACTTCCTGATCCATGACAGTAAGAGATACTGCACTGCATGCTGGGTAGAGAAGAACAACCCTGACCATCCAAATAAGGAAGATATTCGAGAAAAGGTACAGACATCCGTAAAAGAGTGGAAGTGCGCAAAATGGACTAGGGAGGAGGGTCCCCTCCCCCTAGGTCCAATATCTGTAAAGAAGTGAGGGCTTAGATGGGGGATGGTTTCGTTCCAGATGACTTAGATGCATCAAACTGGGAAAACCTAGAGCCCTTGACCAGAGATCTCCTAGAGAGAGACTTGAGTTGCTCGAGTTGCTTAGAAGGTCTGATCTCAGACTCATCGAAGCTAGCAGAACATGTTTCTGAGACAGGAGCACTGCTGTACATTGGAATGACATGTGACACAGAGAGCGAGGAGAAAAAAGGTAGTTTCCTAGAGTTTGTTAGCAATGTAAGACCCAAGCTGTCTGAATTCTCGGATTCACTCAATAGACGAATTGTGAATCATCCATCCGTTGATGATCTCCCGGAAAGATATAACCTGATGCTAAAAGGAATGAGGAATGATATAGAGATATTCCGAAAGGAGAACATTCCTCTTGGAGTAAGGCAGACAGAGCTAGTAACAGAGGCTCAGTCGATCAACGGTGCTATGACGGTTGAATTTCATGGGGAAGAGATGACCTTTCCGCAGATGAGTAAATTCCTCGAGTCAAACGATAGGTCTGAGCGCCAGGCTGCCTGGACAACTATGGCAGCGAGAAGGATGGAGGATAACGAGAGGCTTTCGGAGATCTTCGACGAACTGATTACGATAAGACATCAAATTGCTATCAACGCAGGATTCGAAAGTTTCACGCAATACATGTTCAGAGCGATGCATAGGTTCGACTATACGATTGAAGACTGTCTAGAATTTCATGAGTCTGTAGAGTCTGTATGCATCCCAATACTCAATGAAATTAACAAGAAGAGGAGAGATGGGCTTGGAATTAGCGAATTGAGGCCGTGGGATGTAAATGAAAAAGGAGGTTCAGGGCCCGATATACATGGAAAGGATCCACTAAGGCCATTCGAGACAGTTGAAGAAATGGTAGAGAAATTGTCTGAAATGTTCAATGAAATCTCAGAAGACCTAGGTGGAAAATTTGACAGGCTCGTGGAAATGGACACTCTTGATCTGGATACCAGAAAGGGCAAGGCTCCGGGTGGTTATCAGTACTACTTAGAGAAGAGTCGAGTACCTTTCATTTTCATGAACGCTGCTGGCCTACAAGGTGACTTGGAGACAATGATCCATGAAGCAGGTCATGCCTTCCACTCTCTGTACTGTGGCCATCTGGAGCTGATTGACGAAAGGGACTATCCTATCGAGTTCGCTGAGGTTGCATCGATGTCAATGGAACTACTGACACAACCATGGTGGGGCAAATTCTACGATAATGAAGAAGACGCTGCGAGAGCTAGGAGAACCCACCTAGAAGGAGTTGTATTCCTTCTTCCCTGGATAGCTACAATAGACTCTTTCCAGCATTGGATTTACGCTAATCCGGGTCATTCTAGAGAGGAAAGAGCCGAGGTGTGGCTTTCAATAAGGGATAAATTCGGATGTGATATGGACTGG
>MDSX01025650.1_pt1 | contig 22931 bp, 35 predicted proteins | sample 811141 | NCBI WGS metagenome assembly MDSX01 (sample SAMN05326642, study PRJNA326480) | marine metagenome | isolation source: seawater | place: Atlantic Ocean: South East | collected 2010
AAATGGGAATGGGATGATTGGCGTTGGGCAACTTTAGATGCATGGAAACAAGTTCCTAATCTCCACCCCGGCATGGAAGCAGCGTTAAATCTAACTCAACAATCCCAATAATGCTTGCTCAGGCCATTGTTTATTAACAGCCTGAACTTCTAAATCCAACAAAGTGGTAGCAATTAAATCTACTTGGGCTTCGGAAGCATCTTGCCGACTGTTCCAGTGCACTTCCCAATCATCAGGATAAGTAATCTTCAAGCGTTCTTTCTGCAACTCATCATCAATGTTGATTCTCACAATAGTCCACCCAGCAGCCTTGAGTTTTTCAGCCTCGTTAATAAATCTAACATCGTCTACAATTAAATTATCGCCTTCATGGTTAATCAAATAATCAATCCAGACATCTTCCCTGATTTCTCTCATCTTCATACCAATCTGTTGTAGCAATCTACGATCTTTGTGAACCATACCGAACAAATCAGCAGCAATAGATTTAACTTTAGCAGCCAAAGAAATCTTTTGGAAATCATGGTGTTCTACAAACCAATCTGCTAAGGTTGTTTTCCCACTGGCCATCTTTCCACATACTGCAATCTTCATGTTTCTTCATCTCCCTGCGACCTTAATATAACTTCCTAAAACAACAAGGCTTTGATAATAAACCACTTGGAATTAGCGTTGCCTTGGGTTTCTTTATTGTTTAACATATCAGTTAGTATTTGTTGTAATTTAGGCTTTTTAGATGCCTTTTTAACTACCCAGTTAATCAACCATTTTCGTTTCAACATTTTCTGTAAACGATGGGAATTAGTAAGTTCATTTCCAATTATATTCCACAACTCTTTTTGGTAAGCCGGACCAGTAGTATTATCAATTTTATCATAGTCAGCCAATAACTTTCCAGAAACTAAAGCGTTACCAATGCCCTCACCAGTAAAAGGATCGATAAGTGTGGCAGCATCGCCCAGCAAAATACCTCCTTCTACATAATTGCACCGAGGGTTTAATTCACCCTCTCGTGGAGAGCCTAATGGTAACATCCAACCACGCAGACTTTTTTCAGTGGGTTTAGCATCTTTAAATCTATGACTTAGGTGGGATTCCTCAGTAATCCATTTCAACATTTGTTTGAGTTTAACTTGTTGTTCATCCATATCTGCTAACAACATACCTACGCCGATATTATATCTATTAGTAGATAAAGGAAAGATCCAAAAGTATCCGGGCATAATACCATCAATAAAGTGTATTTCAAAATCTCCTTGACTTCCAGAAATGTTGGACCAGTATTCTCGGACAGCAGAAGAATAATGTAGTCGGTCTTGTCTTTCTTCTTGGTTTCGTGTTAAAATAGTGCGAGATACAGGACAACTATAACCACCAGCACCTACAATTATTTTACCGAAATACTTTTCTTTAGTGGTGCGAACTCCATTCATAACACCATTTTCACTCAAAGTAGCGACTACCTTTTCAGTGCGAACTTCACCACCGTTATCTCGAACCATTTGGGCAGCCACTTCGTAAATAGAATTATCAATTAAGCAACGTTCTAAAGAAAAGGGCATTAACCGATCGTGTTCAGAAGTTAATGGAATCCTAATTTCTCTTTGATTAGGGGAACTTAATACCACGCCCGTAGACACAATACTCTTGGTAGCATTAATTTTATCTTCCAAACCCATTTCGTAGAGTATGTTTAAGGCTTTACCAGTAATGCCATCACCACAGATTTTATCCCGTGGAAATGTTTTGGCATCTAAAAGTAAAACCTTTTTACCTTGTTGAGCATTGAAATAGGCTGCGCTACATCCTGCAGGACCAGCACCTACAATAATTAAGTCCCACATAGTCTCCATTTCTGCTCACACCTTAATATAACTTCATCTGATTAGCACCAGCAGCAGTATTGCTATCCATGGCTTCAGTCATGTAAGTAGGAATAAATTGTTTCAAAGGTGTGCTACCTTCAAAGCCTTGATTAAGGTGGAAATCAAAGGCAGGGTCTAATATGTATATCTTACCTGTATCTTTGGGAGATCTCACAATGCGTCCAAACATCTGGGTGAGCATAACTCCGGTCTGTAGTTTATACCAATTAGGATTAGCCCTCATTTTCTTCACGATACGAACATCTCCCAGACTTGGGAAAGGAACTTTAGGAATCACACAGAAACCAACACTACCACCATCATAGCCTTGGTTAGCGTAAGTTGATAATAGGATTTGGTTACCACCAGATTTATCAAAGTTATCAAATACAGAATCACGCTCTCTTGCACCCTTGCCGTGTTGCACCAGTCTATCGGCTACGCCTCGGTCTAAATGTTCAATAGCAGCCACTAAGTTCTTTTCTATTTCATCAGTATAGGGCAGAATCAAACCTTTTTGGTCGGGGAACTGTTTAGCGATGGCTACAATCTGTTCAGCAGTTATCATGTATTGTTCTTCACTTCGCTTACTGCGAGTTAGATTACCACCTTTGAGAGTAGTATAGATAGGTCGGTTCTGCAGTGGGAAACTGCTGTAGTCTACTTTAATGAAGGTAGTGTGTTTTGGATCTAATCCCAGTTCTTCCATAAATATATCTTCATCGGCAATAGTTCCACTCATAAAGATACGACGACTACCCAAACCTAATAGCAAATCTTTACTGTGGTGGCTGATGTCCAGAGGCTTAAAGTTAAGATATACAGGGTCATCTTCATTATCATATTGCCAAATAATGTTTTTAGGATTGCTAATCAATTGTTCTATTAAAGTTTCTAAATGCTTGCTACTATTGTTGGCATAACGAATAGTTTTATCATCATAGTTTTTCTTTTCAATTTCTTGATTGATGTGTTTAACCATATTAGTAAGATAGGCTACCCAGATAGAAGCCCCCATTTTATGACGCTTTTCTTCTGTTTCAGGAGTAATGCTTCCGATACGAGGCATTCCCCAAGTAGAAGGAGAAGTAGAAGGATTCCAAGGAGTCAGCATCATGTTGCGTTGATTCTGCATATTAACAGCCTTTTCATCAATGGCCTCCATAATATCATTAAAGGTAGGTATGCCCAGCAGTCGTTCCATTTTCTTAATGCTCAGATCGAAAGAGTAGAAATCAGCCATGTTATGTGGTAGAGTATGGGCTTCATCAATAATCAATAAATCTCGTTGCCTTAGATATGCATCACTTTGATTCATACCCATCAGATAATGAGTGTTGCCTACGAAATATCTATTGTGATGGGCCTCGTGCAAAGCACCATAGTAGTCACACAATTTATTGCGCTCAGTGCCCCAATCAATACTTTTATTTTTACTGGGTAATCTAAAATCACATTTGAATCCAATGTTACTACAAGGTGCTAAATCAGCACTACAACCTCCAGTAGCCATAGGTAGTTTCATCTTTCTTGCTTCCACGGCTTTTTGAGCCTCGGGTTCAGACCTGCAATTAGGTTCTACATCTAATTCACAATCATAATTACCCTTCCCCATCACAGATCGCATAAAGGGCATTTCAGTAAGATATTGTTTCTGCAATCCTTTGAGTGGTGTCACGATATAAGCAGTGGCATCAAACATCTTAGGAACTACCATAGCCATAGCGGATTTACCTGACCCGACAGGACATTCAATAATTATATTTTGATACCCGTCTTCTAAGGCTTTTACAATCAAGGGAGTAACTTGCTGTTGTTCTAAACGAGGATTGGGAAATCGTGTGCCTGCAAAGTATTCTGCTACATCCCATAAAGGTTTATCATCTTGTTTGACAACAATTTTATTATGTTTATCAGTAGCCAGCATACCGAAAGCCCTATTTCCGATCTTGCCTAATTGAGTAGCATCGTATTTACCGACCTCAATAAAATCATCTTCCTCTTCTGCCTCTTCTTGTAGAGTAACTATCTGTCCACCCACCCATAGTTTAAGATTAAAGGTGGAACAAAACTTTTCCAGATTTTTAACCTTGCGTCCTCGGATGTCTACCCTACCAGTATAACATTTCCTTTTCTTGTTCCAATACAAATTATATGTATCTTTGAGTATGTCACGATAAGGCCAACAATTGCCACGAACAACAATATCAACGAACATAAGATACCCATGCGTGTATCACCCTCTTATACTTTCCACAAACCCGCAAATATAAGTAGTCGTGAGGCCATAATAAAGATATGGCTGAGCCTTCTCTACGCATTGAATGGGGTGTTTCCAACGTTCCACACCCAGATAAGGGTGATGGTGAAGATACATGGTTTGTTATAAATGATGCTCAATCTCCAGCGGCTGGTGTTTTTGATGGTGTCGGTGCATGGCAAGAAGATGGTATCAATCCTATTTTTTGGAGTGTGGCTGTGGCCGAGGGTTGCTCTGCTGCTGTTATGGATGGGATGATGGGACCAATAAAAATACTTTCCGAAGGTTACCGTGCCGCACAACAAAGTAATCATGAAGGTAGTTGCACCGCTTGTATCGCTATTAAAAATGGCCCTCGTAGTATTGCTGTTGCCAATTTAGGAGATTCGGCTATTGCTTTGTATCGTGATGACGAACTTATCTTTGAAACTCAGCAACAAGAATATATGTTTAACTACCCTTATGCTTTAAGTTCTGAAAAGGATGCTACTCCTGCCGACGCAGATCGTAAGTTACTTACTAAATTGAAATCAGGTGATATACTTATTTTGGCTACTGATGGTCTCTGGGACAATTTATATCATAAAGAAATCATTAAGTTCTTAGATGAAGATTTAACTTCCGAAGATATTGCTACTAATTTAGCGGTGGGTGCGTTCCATGCTTCTAATGATAATAAAAGATGGGCACCCTTTAGCCAAGCCTCGGTAGAAAACCTATATTCCTCTTCACCATATGCCGAAGACCCTGAGTTTACTCCACCTCCTGCCCCACTGGTGGATTACATGGGTGGCAAACCCGATGACATTACAGTTATAGTGGGTAGATTAGCATGATATTATTATCTGCCCTCATTGGACCACCTTTGGAACTCTTTGGTAGTGAACCCAACCAAGAACTTATATTTAGGGCCTACAATGTTTCTTTTGCTAACACCAAAGCATGGGTTACAGGAGCATTTACAGATTTCTTTGATAATTGCTGGGGTCCTAATTACTGGACTGATGGACGGCAAATACAAAATGTAGAAGCCATTGTGCAAACCCAAACTCCTAACACTCCCGTATCTGATATTAATAATACTGGTGGAGCCTATGGTTGGGATATTAGATTTAGGGATACTGAAGGTGATCTGCGTCACCAAAGTTTTTTCTACCATCCTACTGATGAGTTTGCTTTCGGTTCTTCTTCGGCCAGTGGTTGCCAAACTCGTAAACAATTCTTAATGGGCTTTGATAACTCAGGACCTGCGGCAGTAGGGGTTGCTAATGGAACATTTACTTCTCTCTCTGCAGGGACTACACCTGCTGCTAACTGGGAACTACAAAACACTTCTTATTGTATTGGTAACGTCACTATTACCAAAAATCAATGTGGCAAATGGTATTTACAACAAGTAATGGGTGAAGGTTGTCACGACGCACCAGTCTACAATAAACAACATTCCTGTGGGTCTGGCTTTTTGGATGCTGACGGTAATGCCGTAGAAGTATGGAAAAAGAAACTGGGTAGTTCTACCGAGGGTAACCCGGGATACAAGATTTATCAAAAGGTGGGAGAAGCCCTGCCCTACAAATTAATTACCTATAATTGTGCTACTGGTCAAGAAATGCAAACTACTTATTATGAAACTCGTGACGAGGCGGATACTGTAGGTGGTGCTCATGTGACGGCTCAATACAATGATTCAGTTACAGAAGGCAATTTAGGTGATGATGATTGGCCTGCCACTATCGCCAGAAAATGCCCTGATAATGATACTGATAATTCGGGAGGTAGTGGACCCATATTGCCAGATGCAGAACCTTGTGATGATGATAATGCTACGGTGTTGTCAGATGGTTCTTGTGGACCGTGTAAAACAGGATACCAAGCCAATGGTGACGGTTGTGTAGAAATCCAAGATGGTGGAGACGACGATGGCGAAGAAAATAATGCTCTCAAATGGATCGGATTGGGTGCTGCTGGATTACTTACATTACTTGTAGTTAATAAGTTGTCTTAATCATATTTAGAGTCTTGCTGCCAATCTGCGTCAGTATATTCAGTATTATCTTGTAACTTAGATTCATTATACTCCGGATCGTCTTTTTCCATTTGACCAGTATCTTCATTATAGTTCCACTCTTGTTCATCTAAACCATCACAATACCCACAATAAGGACACGGACCGCAACAATCTATATCACAATGAGTCCAACCATGACAATCATTATGAGCACTTCTAATACGACGAATATCTTCGGGTCGCTTTTCGGATTCTTCCCACAGTTCTGAACAACGATGACAGTCGTCATCATACTCATCGCCGGGGACAATGAACGCAAAGTTAATAGAATCCATGGAATATAATGGACACACTAACTATATGTAGTTAGCGATATCGCTGATTTATCCTTTCCCCTGAGAAGTGCGCTTCTCTAATAAATCAAAAACCGAGTTCACGCATAGCATCTTCTTTAGTGATGCCACCAGATTCCACCAGTTCAGTCATGACACCGAAAGGATAGCACTCGTCAGCCCAATCACAATAAGAACACTGCCAATCTCCTACAGGGTTAGTAGCATTCTTTTCAAAAGCAGCGATTTTAGTTTTAGTAAGTTCACCTTTGGCTTTAAGTTCTTCAAATAGTTCGTCGCTAAAGCGCAGACTGAAATCACGTTCAGGTGGTGTATCGGCTTTAAGTTTTTCATAGGATTCTACATAACGAGCCAAGATGTTTTCAATAGTTAGGCCAGCAATAGGTTGATTAGTTTTACCATTTGGGTCTTTTAATTGTTCCATTGGATCGGTTTGAGGTTGAATCAACCTGCCATCCATAGTTTTAACTAAGATTTCTCCATCATAGTCATTACTTAGTTCTACACGGAATTGATTAGTTCTACAGGAATCTACTAAACCATAAACCAGCACAGCATAAGGGATTTTCACACCGTAAGTATCTTCTACTAACTTGCGTGTATGCAAATACATTCCAGTCTGCATTAAGTGTTCTAACTTAGGATACCCAATAGGATACATTTTATTACCTTTGCCCATGAGCATCTTTTCACTAAAATAACCACGAGTAGATTTAACTTCAATGGCTACGGCTTCATCCATATTCATAGATATGACACGACCATACTCGTCCATCTCACACATTCTTAGGATAGCGTCAATTTCTCCACTCATATCTATCTGTTCCCCGTCAGAACATACTCCAATAGGGGCTTTGATTTTTAGATTAGAGGCCAAGAGAATACCTTGCTTCTGCCAGTGTTGTTGCAGTTCTTCTTCGTAAGCATCACCGATTCCGAAGCGAACAAAACTTAAATCATCGGTTTCATTAGTTCGTGGAATACGCTTTTTGGAATACCATACTTGTCGGTGACATTTGCCTACCAATTTCTTGTTGCCGTTTTCTTGTGTTATTTCACAGGATGCGCCAGTTGGGTTTAATCCACCCAGACTAATTCGCACTCCGCCGTTTCGCTTGCTATAAATATAGTTCTGTATAGGGTCAAAGTCAGTCATTTAATCACCGTTTATGCTGCCAATTAGGACAGTTGTATTAGGTATTGATGTTATCACCTATATATAGTTGAAGCATGAAAGCATTACTATGGACTATTACCCCGTTTCTTTTTGGAATCCTGTCAAGAATCAGTGGACAGAATGCGGAAGATTCTACCGAAATGCTTTGGTTATTGATTATCAGTTGGTTGATTCCACGGTGCTGGAAAATGTATTCCGAGCACCCACTCCTAATTATTTCAAGATAGATACTTGGAAGGATGCCCCGGGAAGTTCTAAATGGCCTGCATTTGAGGACAAGAATTATCCTACTGCGGGACTCTTTAAGATAAAGCCAGAAGCCGATTTTACCTTTGGAGTAGACCTACCGATCGAACGAAACGAGGGAATACGCACTATTGCTTATGCTGGTCAATTCCCATGGCGTGATTCTTCAGCAGCGAACCCACTATCTGAGGACTTAGATATAGCGGGTAAATTATTTACATGGAAAGCATGGCATAGAGAATTAAAGGATATTTTTGAACCATTTCATGGGTCTATCAATGTGAAAGATATAAGTAGGTGAGGCAAGCCATGATCTATGTGCCGCTGGAGTTACTGGATTTCTGTGAAGAACAGGGCTTATCTATGGATGGTCATTTAATTGACAATCCGTTAGCCCTTAGTTTAAGCGAAGCCCGACAATTTAATCCGAAATGGGTGCTACGTTGGCGGATGAGAAAATGCAGTCGTTGTGCCACGGAGTTCAATATCTCGCAGGAAGGTTTATATTACTGCTGTCACCAATGTCTTACTGAGGGAAATCAATGAACACTATATCCGATGTTAAGTTAGGTTTCAGTAAATCTACTGAAGTCATGGTAACTGCTACTGTAGACATGAATACTGGCGACAAAGACGATTTATATTTCGTGATGTTTAATATCTTAGACAATCCGTTGCGTTTCGTAGTTGCCGTGGCCGGAAACTTCCGTGATTTCTTGGTAGAAAAAGGTTTTAAAAACGAGGAAATTAACCATTGGTTGGAAACCTCCCCGGATAAATACCTGCAAGAGATTGTAAAATACCAAGTGGAAATCATGCAAGGTGCTACCGAGCGTGTGCGTATTCCTCTGGATTCTCAGAAGAATGCTGACCAAGCCCGTTTAGTGGTTACCAGTATGATTGCTCAAGGCTATTTTAAACAGATTTCTTTGTATCATTTCCCTGAAGGTGATGAACAACCCAAGGTTCAAAAAGTGCCTACTAAAGATATGTCACAGGATCTAAATATCATGTTAGATGTGATTAAGAACTGGGAAAACTTTGATTATGAGGATTTCATGAAAGAGATGGTGAGCCGATATGGATGAACAACCTGAAATGAAAAACATTAATTTGGATGACGCTCTTCAGATGTTTGCCGACCAAAACCAAGAACCTGATGGTTTCTTGATGAGGTTAGTGGTCTTTGATGGTGACGATGTAGATATATCTCCTTTGACTGTTAGTGTGGAAGGTTTGTGTATGACTCACGATCTTCAATATCGTAGAGGTATGATTACCGACAAGAAAGGACAAAACTATACTGTGTTAGATGTTGTCGGCATGGTAGGCTTTAAAAATATTGGTAAAACTTTGAAAGAGATTGATACTATCATGGCTGTTATTATTTCTTCTGCTCTCAAGATGGGCTTAGAACAACCTTCACAGGCTGTCCACTTCCTTTGGACTGGGCCTGAAGAAGAATGAAAATATAAGTAGTTGTCCTGTTTAATATACTATATGGACCTTAACTTCCCAGTAGTTATTACGGCAGCCGCTGTATCTGCTATTATTGGTGAAGTGATTCACCCTCATGTTTATGGTTTAGATTTAATACCTTCGTTCCGCATTGAAATCGGAGACAATAAGTATTTCCATCTCCACCATTGGATCTATGCATTAGGTGGTTTAACTTTATTATATTACTTCCCTACTTCTAAAACTTGGCTTAATTCCTTGTTAGCAGGTGGTTTGATTGGTGGTTTAGCGCAAGGCTTGAGTTACAGCACTTCCCATTTCGTGCTTTATGACCGTGAAAGGTTTGACATTGAACGTGCCTCGGAGTGAGTGTCGTGAAAATTGCTTATGGATTAGCCGGTGAAGGTAGGGGACATTCTACTCGTGCCATTACCGTAGCACCTTATTTATTGTTAGCCGGACATAAAATTACTTTCTTTACTTGCTGTCAAGCCGTGAAACCGTTGCGAGATGAAGGGCATATTGTGAATCAGTTACCTACACCCCGGATTCAATATGATAAGAATCACAATCCCAGTGCACTTAAAACTATGTTCTACTACCCCAGTTGGTTTCTACAGAATCGTGGCAAGATTATTGATTTAGCCAACCACCTTAAAAAGTATAAATATGACTTAGTTATATCTGATTACGAACCTTTGTTATCTCGTGCCGCTAAGTTGGCCAACATTCCTTTGATTATCTACAACAACCAATCTTTTGGAACTCACTGTAAACTTCCGCCCGATTGTAAGGCCATTACTACCACGGATCGTGTGGCCATCAAACAATTAAATCTTATCAATCGTATGATTTGTCCTGAAGGAGATACCACCATTATCGCTAAAGCCCTACCTTCAGAAAGTTTAGTAGCCAAAAGAAATACATATTTAGTGGGTCCACCTATTCAAGAGCGTTATCGTGGTAAACGATGGAATGGTTGGAATAGTAACTATATTATGGTCTACCACCGCAAGTCCTTTTTGAGTAAAATGGATGAAGTAATAGAGTTTGCCGAGTCTAAAGGATGCACCATTAAGTGGTATGGGGCTGGAGAAGATATGAGTATAGATAATGATATTGTTCAGTTCTGCCCAGAAGGTCCATCTTTCACTCATGATTTAGAGAACTGTCTTTATTTGATTACCCCGGCCGGTGCCAGCACTATTGGTGAAGCCTGTCATATAGGCGTTCCTATAATTTTAGTGCCGGAAAAGCGACAGATAGAAGCCGAACTCAATTCTAAATTAACTGCTTTCTATTATCCTAATGCTTGCACGTTGCCTATGTCATCAGTTACTGCCGATGAACTCACCCGAGTCTCAGAAGGTTTGCAGGGCTTAGGAGAATGCCATATAGAAAATGGTAGTTGGAAAGTAGCCGAAATAATCAATCAGTTCTTAGTAGATTACTATTCAGCATGATTTACCCAATCGTTTGATATCTTCACGCTTCACTAATCCCAAAGTGATGTTAGAAGAGCCGTTGGCATCTTCCACACTTACTTTTAGATAGGCCGTATCAGAATAATCTTCAAAAACCAAACTACGATTCGATCCTAAATCCAGTTGTAGGCGCATGAATAAGATGTGGTGTCGGAACTATTTGAATCTAATGGTTTAGGAGGAGGGACAACTCTAATGCTATTAAGAATAAACAAATCACTTTAGGGATTCATCAAGCCTACGAGCATAATCTTTTCAGATTTCGGTTTTTGGGGTGTTTGTAACCCCTTCTATATGTGTCTTAGCGACTTCAAACTTTTTAGGTCGTCAGTCTCCCGTCCACTCCCCCTGCACCATGATGGCTTCGGGAGTCCTTTTCCAATCTCAATCCATGTATCGGTTCTGATACTCTGCAAACAGAGCGTCAGCCAAATCATAAATGGAGTTTACCAGTTTCTGGGGTGCATTTTCAGCATCCATCTGTGCAGCAGTGAGATGAGTAGCGTTGTTGATACACATACCGAGAGTAATGCGTTCTTGCACACTCATTTTTCCTTCGTCAAGGTCGCCAATGAAAACATTGACTCCATCGGGAGTAGTGATAGTGATTTTAGCGTTCTCTTGGGCTTTGTTGCCATCCAGCACACCGAATCGCTTACGAGCACCTACGGCAGTCTTGAACTTACCTGCATAGCGACCTCGGACATCGTATCGTCCTACTTCACCTTGGTCGTTGCTGACAGCGTTTGGACCCTTCAAAAAGTAGGCCAGTGTGCCATCGTCTCGGGTGTATTCTCTTGCTGCGTATCCGTCTTTACAATTTACTTCAATTTTAACCATCTTAGTTCGCCTCGTAATATAAAGTGGTAGATATTACCCTTATATACTTTTAGCAAAACCGGTTTGATTGATGGCCAAGAGGCCGAAATTGCATTGGCATTCGTCCCATTCAGTATTGATGACTTTATTCATATCTGACATCATGCCCATCATATCCATTTGCAGATCTTGTAGTTCAATAGGACTTATATTTTTCTCTGACATCATACGAGCCAGTCTTTCAGTGCGATACATAGCAGCCTTGATATTTATATTACCACAACGACATCTATGATTAGGAAGGAAAATACCATCAATGTTTTCCCATGTCATGATATCAACTCCATATTAATAGCGTGATACATACCACAACGACACATCTTTCCTTGTTGGTTCATTTCTTCCATAGCATCAAACAATGCTTTCATTTTCCATAAATCTTGGTCGTTCATAGTGTATTCTATACCTTTCGCAGCAATTTCTCTAATCATGGCTTCATGCTGCATAATAACGTCGGGGGAATAACTACCACACCGGTCACAACGTTTTATCGCCATATATCCTATTTAGCGAACCAGTTATTTATATTTATAGTTGCATAGCCAACTTATAGGCTTTAGTATTATCAGAAGGATAATGTAGTCCTGCGCTAACCCGTGCACTGGCGATGCGATCCGCTATCTTAAAGAATTGGAAATAATGTAATGGATATTTGCGACTTAACTTCTTAGCCAAAACATAGGCTTGAAAAGCGTGACCTGATGGATAAGCCGGTGTATCTGCAGTTGTAGATTCCATGGGTCTTATAGATTTATTTACTTGCGCTGGACGAGGACGATTATAATATCGTTTGTAACTCATCATGATATCTTGCGTGTCTTTGATTATTAGTTTTAGATAATTAGGATCATATTCCAAACCTTTTTCTTCCATATATTTAATAAAAGGGTGTCGTGGACTGGCATCAGATAATTTGAAGTATTCCACATCAGGTCTTTTCATCTTTCTAAGCACAGCCATGGATTCTCTTTCAGAGTTCGGGAACGCATCCTTTCGGACTGGCTTTTCGGGAAAATAACCTTCCATTCTTTATCATTGTTTTTTTGACTATTTGTAGTTAAGTGTAGGTATTGAAGACATTTGCCACAAGATTAATATAGTCACAAAAAGAAATGTAGTTCATGACTGAAACCCCAAACATCTGGTCCATAGTTATTGAACCAGACTATCAGTGTGAATGGTATGTGGGTGAGGTCTGGGTGGAATTAGCAGGACATCAATGGCGAGAAGATACCGTTGTAGATGTAGATCAAACCAACTTTGAACGTCGCTTAGCAGAGCAAGTAAATATAATTAAAGACTTGTTAAGTAAAGGTGACATACTTAATTACGGATTCTAAAAGATAGTTTGACGATTAATACTTGCATAATAACCAATCATTAGATCTCTTTCCTTTACCCACTCAGCGTAAGCATTTTCTCCGAATAGCATACCAATCTTCCCATCTTCTAAAACTAAGAAAGCCATATCATTGTTTTCCCTACCATTCTTACCGAAAGGCCACACGGCTATGAAACCCTTTTCCATGATTCGAGCAGTATTGTTTCCCCCATCTACCTTAATACGGTGTGGATAACTCATGACTACATGATACAGATTTAAATTAGCACCAGCATTCATCTCGTTAAGGCTACGATATTTTTGTCCATAATGAACAGGTCCTGTCATCAATTCCCCGGGCTTAAAAGGATACATAGCCATAGTTGCTACTTCATCCCAGTCTACTGCGCCTTTTTCATACCAACGAGTCCAAGGTGCGTTACGAGCCGTAGAAGTTATATTCATCTCTTTCCATACTTTATCTTGGATTATATCAGGCATTGACCACAGGGAATTAGCCCAGTAAGTTTGTTCTACAGGTTTCCAGCCCGTTTTTCTAAACCGTTCTTCAGTTTCTACAGAGGGTTTATCATCTTTATCCACGGCACCGAGAGGATTGGTTTTACTATATTCTGGCACTTGTATCATAATCTGACTATCTGGTATAATATCTTTCTGTCCTGCCATAGCATCATAACCATCCAGTGAAGGCCATAAATGTAAGACATCTGCGGCCACGCTAAGTGCTACATCCATAGCCTGTTGCGGTAGTTCACGATTGTCGGACATAATCTTAATTGCAGTTATCAACTACTTATATTATTACTTTTGTGGGACAGGACAGGTATTGACACCACCGAGACGATAAAAAGGACACCATCCGAAAGCAGAAGTGACTACACTCCAAACACCCATGATGAGAAAGACCCATGCCCATGAGCCACTGGCTAAGAAATCTATTACTAATAATAGTAAGCCACCTATGCCTCTGAAGACCCGATCTCTGAATCCCACATTCATCTAATCCAACCTAATTTCTCTCCACTCTACTCTACCGGCTTTAACTAAATCACGGATACGGCGTTGCTTAGTAGATAATTGTGCTTTAGCAGATTTGACATCCATAATGTATATCATGCCTTCTTCCATATTGGTATTTTTATCTTGACGATAATCCCAGACAATGTAATCAATAGGATTGCCCATGAATGACCAGTTTTCAGGTTGCCAATTAGGATCTATTTCAGGATGGTCTACAAATGGTGCCCACTTCTCTAATATCTGTCCTTTAGAAGTATGCGCTGACGCAGCACGACCTTTCTGTTTCTTGGCTTCGACTTGAGTGGTTTCTAAATCTGTTTCCAACTTGGCTACTTGATGACTTAAGGTATTGATAGTAGCATCTAAAAACTTTACTTGCTGTTGAGACGAACCTAACTGTTCAGTTAGTAATAGTAATTGAGTATTATCTTGCACAGGAACTTCTATTCGTTCAATAACAGGTTCTAACGTTTTCAGTCCCATGTATCGTGTGGTTAACCATATTAAAGCCAGAACTAATCCTGCCGAGATCCATTCCCACATACCCCTCTAATCAGGGCATCACCTATTTGTATCTATTGTAAAGATAATAGCCCAGTCCTGATAAGGCTCCGAGTGTTCCAGTAATAATTACCAATGCCAATTTAGGAGATTCTTCAAAATAAGTTTTATCTTCACCAATCGCAGGTTCTTCAGTAATGCTTTCTTCCTCTTCTTCATCTTCTTGAGAAATAAACATACCTAAAAGTTGTCGGTAAGATGATTCTTGTTCGTCTAATTTTTTCTTGAGTGCCTCCATTTCAGGATTGACAGGATCAGATTTAACTTTACTTTCATCATTAGTGGTTTCAATTACCTCTTCATCAACAACTGGTTCAGGTATTGGTTCTTCCACCACTGGTTCAGGGTCACCTGACACTTCTTCCACAACTTCCTCTTCTCCTACAGGGTAGAAAATACTTCTATCACCATCAGTAGGTGTATCTAAATCCTCAATTGGAAGTGGGGTGAAATGATCGGGGAACTCATAGGGGTCCACTGCCTCCCACCTAATACCATAATTCTTATATTTGGGCTGTCTCTTAATATACGCTATTACGGTTTCCATGGCCTCAGTAGGTAGAGTTTCATATCCTTCATCTGGGGGAGCAGGTCTTATTCCGCCTTGAGATCCTGCCACATACTCTCCATTCTCTTCTACCCATAGGTTGTAAAAGGGGTGGTATGCTTCGTCCCAAATAGACGATTTAACCTGTGACCATGCAACACCGACAAACTTAGTTTCGCCTTCTTGTGGTGGGATGGTATAATCATCAAGATCAACTGCACCAAAAGTGATTTCGGTTTGAAATAAACTATGACCGAGGTTGCCCATAGTGTTTCCTTAATCCTGCGACTATATATTATTTACTGTCCAAGATTATTTCTATCAATGCCTAAAGCATCACAAATATCGTTGTATCGGTTGCGAATAGTTACTTCGGTCACTCCTGCGGCAGCAGCCACATCACGCTGAGTGCGATGACTCTCTGGATTTTTCATACAACTCAAATATACTACGGCTGCAGCGATACCTGTTGGACTTCGGCCAGTAGCAATTTTCTTAACTTTAGGTTCACCCAAGATACGCAGGGCTTCAGATTCAATGCTGGTAGGCACTTGGAGTTTACTACAGAAGGCTGGAACAAACCCTTGAGCACTACTGGGTGCGATACGCAATTGAAGTTGTTGCTTTACTTTACGATAAGTGCGACCAATCTCTTTACGACCAATACGGCTGTGTCGTCCGATCTCATCCAGTGTTCTATGAATACCATTCAGTCGGCAAGCAGCATGAATACTGGCAGCGACTACACCTTCAATACTACGACCCTGCACCAACTTGGCTTCGGCGGCCTTACTATAAATATATGCAGCCTGCTCACGGATAGTATCATTAAGACCCATCTGACTGGCTAAGCGTTGCAGTTCATACAAGGCTTGCACCAAATTACGTTCTGTGCTGTTGCGAATACGAGTGCGTTGCTGTTGTCGGCGTAGTCTTCCCAAACGCTTACGGAACTCACCCTTGATAGGTGCGCCTGAAGCATCTTTGTTCATACGACAAATATCTGTGGTTAGACCTTTATCGTGTAAGAGCCATGTGGCTGCCATACCGTGTCTTTCATTATTAGCACCTGCACCGTCAGCAAAGACTCTGTAATCTTTACCCATGTCAATTGCTAATCCCAAAATCAAACCGCAATCAGGACATTCATATTCTCCGCTATCATTCTCTCTAATGCTGTCTTTATCAGCACCACATTCGCTGCAATCACTATCCCACATACTGTTCACCTTTATCTTTCTGCGTTTCACCCTTATATACTTTTCGGTTGGTATATAACCTATTGGTCTCTCCAGCCCACAGGAAGGATGGTGCCCTGTGTTACTTCTTGCTTCTTGACATTATATATAAGTTTGATTTCTTGAGTATCGGAAATAGCCCTAATCACTTGATATGGATCGGCGGTTTTGAGCATGGTTATCTGAGCCTCATTACCATCATAACGTGTAGTCAAAGCAACAGGCTTAAAACATTTCTCATCTCGGTTCCACATAGTCTGGGTTTTACCAGTCAAGAACTTAATCATCTTAGTTTTAGAAATAGTATCTCCTTCTTTCATGCTCACACCTCACACTTAATGATAAAATATAAATCGTCTTGACACTTCTTAATGTATTCTACGGCTTTAGCCTCGTCACCACTTTCTTGGGCAGTTAAAGCAATTTCCAAACACACGCTGGCATGAGTTAATCTATCATTACTAATCATGCTAACACTTCCCCGGATTTTGGATAGGTGTCAAGCAGACACTCTAAACAATATGATTTAACATTACTGAATTGAGCACCCCGAGTTATTCGGCATACAGATTCCTTGGAATCACAAATATCACACATCATGCCTCACCACGCTTTAGACGATAAGGATGGCGATCTTCATAATCACGGTCAGCACGACCAAACAACCAGACTTCATGGCTCTTAGTGCGAGCCACGCTATCTACCTTTACCTTACGAATCTTACGAAATCGCTTGTCGGCTTTTAGCACACAAAATATCTGTCGTGGACGGACTTCGTGCACATGGTCTTTATTCAAAATCTCTGCCAACTCGGTGGTCAAGTAGGCTCTATCTTCCATTAAATCAAAGGCGTTCACTCTTCGGCGTTCTACCCATGCGTGTTTTCTTCCCATATTTTTCACTTCCTGTATTATTCCCAGCGAGTTCCCCTATATAAAGGCACCGTTATGCGACCTCATATTCTTCAAAGACATAACCACAATCACCACAAAGGCAATCTTCCTTGCAGCCTTCCTTTTCAATACGGTATAATAGCCGAGACATATTATTCCCTCTAACAACCCTTATATAAAGGCACTGGTCAAATTGTGGTCTCACCACATCTTCCAGCCTGTGCGGGCGGAAGTCAGATACATCTGAACTGCTTTGATATGGTGGCATTCTTGACGCTTGATTTTACTAACGGGACAACTACACTTAATGTTGTTATCATCCCAGACGGCTATATTCCAATCTTTACCAGAATTGCCGGTTACTCTAAAGTAGTCCTCTTTTACTCGCATTACCTTGCCTTGTCGCAAGAGGCTAATGGCCATTTGTTGCCGATCTCTATCATCGCTCATGGGTTCTAATCCCTGTTAGCACCCTTATATACTTATCTAAAACACAAGAAAACTACCAGTGCTACGATGAAGCCTAAACTAATAATACCCTCTATCCATGGAAACTTGCCATCAGGTGGATTAGGGTCATAGGTTTCCCAGCCAGACATAACATGGGTGTATGTCACGACTTATTTATATCTTAACGGTGTTTTTCATACCGTTCCTGTTGTAACTCTTGTTCCCATTCCTCTCGCTGACGCTCTTCGTAGGAGGATTCCATATCATAACAATCTTCACACAAGCCAGTGTTATCGATCATCTTAAGTTCAGGATAGGTTTTTGCTACTGCATCGCATTGGTAACATTTAAGACTGGGCCAATAAATATAATTAATAGCAGGAATCCAGTTAAGTTTAAGTCCAGAGAGTGGTATCATGACATCACTTTTCCATTTCTGCTAAACTATCCATAATTCTTTGAGCATCCTCTTGGCTCAGGCCCGTTTCCTGCATTATTCTTCGTAACTCTCCCGCAGCCCCGTAGCCTTCCGGCATAGTGGTATTTAACAACGCAAATAATCTATTACTATCTATCCAATTTATAATCATTCATTTTCCTCCGGTGAGTAACGGTTAAGGAAAGCGATCATTTCTGCTTCTTCCTCTGGAGATAATTTGCCTGCGTAATAATCTGATTCTTTCTCTTTAATCTTTCCCAATTCAAGCAAAGCATATAAACGAATGGGATGTATGCACCAGTTAATTGTATTAGACATTATGTTTCCTCCAGTTAATTTCATAAAAGGCTTCTGAAGTTAGATGGCCAAATCCACAAGACCAATTCTTATGCCAATGTTTGGCAATCATTTTTACTAAATCCGAAAGAAAGTCTTCCGAGTCTTCCCCATCCCATCCTTCTATCACCCATTGGGCTTCTTTTTGCACTATTCCATCACTATATGGTAGTTGGGGATAAAAGTAAACAAAATGTCCTCCATTTCTCGGCATATTATCTTTATTAAAATGTAGGTCCCAACTCTCACTCAACCCATCTAAAAACTTTTCCAAGGTATTTCCATGATCATCTTGAACCCAAGTCTCAAAATTAGCATCATACACCGAAGCCCCAAAGATAACATATTTATCCCGATCACGATTAAACCAGTTTATGACTTCAGACAAAGTTATGCCTCCTATATTCTACTTCCCAAGATTCATTACCTGATTGCCATCCTCCTACTTTCCACACACCGTTATAATGTTTTTTCAGTAAATCCATCAACTCCTTGAGAACCGTTGGTTTACCCATGTTAGTAATATCATTATAATCCCATTCTCGTTTATTTTCATCTACTGTGTCTGAACCCCACTTAATAAAAGCACTACTATCCTCAGCCCCCGGATCTATTATAGAACCCATAATCTCCGTAATTTGATTTACAACTGTTACATCATCATCAGGCAATTGAAAAACTTGGGTAGTTATATCATAATCAAAAAAATCGCACACCACTACAATTGCATTAGGACCTCGGCGTGAAACCACGCTATCATCCCGCAACCAGTTAATGACTTCTGATATCTCAATCACCTCTTGATAAGTTTAACGTATCCACCGTGTTGAGTGCTTCCCAAAGTAATTAGTAAGGCATCCACCAAGTATTTCTTATTATTTTTATATTTCCACTCTTTATTAGGTTTAATCCAGCCCTGTATTTCAATCACAGATCCGGGACGCAACACTGACTCCAATTTCTTAGCAGGTTCACCAGTTAAAGATACATATGCTACGGTGTCATTACACCCCGGCGTAGTCACAGGGAACTTAATCTCTCTGTAAGCGATGTTGGCTTTGTTTTCTGTATAGTTATTCACGACCCCACACTTCCAGCAACGTTCTTTGGCTTTGTTACTATTATCTACGTCCTTTTGTGATGCTACCCATGATTGACCACAGGGAATACATTTGCGTTGGAATTGAGTAAAAGCCACATCTGTCCCACGAGGTCCAGTGACAAACTCACGATTTCCAATACCAGTTCCATCCGTGACGACGAACTGTTGAGGTGGTTTAATGGCTGTTCCCAAACGCTTATATTTACTTTTACGCTTCTGGTCTTGTTTCTCTAACAACTCATAGATCGGTTGTAGTCCACACCATGATTGTCCAGCAGGAGGATATTTAGGTAGTTTAGGTGTGCGCTTCCATTGTCCAACGTAATCAGACTTAGCACCCTTCTTAGCAGCATCAATAGTATCTTTATCTACTTCTTTGTTCCATTGTTTGCCTAATTCCTTGGCTCTTTCTATTCTTTCATTTCTATCAGTCATCTCATCAACTCTTTTTATTTCTTTTTAACAGCGTAATCATCTCTTCTGCGGCTTTGGTTTCTTCCATGGTTGTCATGGGTTTACCATTTCTTAATATATCTATATCATAGACTGGAGTATTGTGTGGGATCACTAATTCGTATTCTTCCCAGTAAGTAGACATATTAGTAGCAATAGTGGTAGGCCAATCAACATCATCAATAGCCACGATAGCGTTAATTACTACTTTATCTGTGTTATCGGTTGTTTCAGTGAAACCAAAAATATCTCCCAAATAGGCATCATCATTCCAAGTCCACGAAGTCATTTCACTGTTACCCACTCCACTACCTACTTTGAGAGCATCTTCTAACTCAGCAGGAAAAGTGCGATTATATCCACCTAAGTGTTCAGTATCTACCATAAAATCTGGTTCTCCATAAATAACTCTACTACATTGTATCCATTCACTGTTGGTAGTATGGGCCTCTTGCATAAATCTTTCTAAAAATTGATAAAAGATTTCGTCCCAGTCAATGTCTGCTGGGTCATCGTTAGTCATATATGGTTGTATTAAATCATTTTGGTGAAAATCAGTGTAATCAATAATCCACTGCACAATGGCTTCGCCTTGTTCGTGCCAGATGTCTTCCATAGTTCCTACGGCTAACATTAAACCAGATCTATTCATTAGTTTCCACCTCTGAGTTTCATGAAACCTAATAAACCTATTACGCCTGCTATGGGCCAGATTAATCCTGTTAAAGATTTGGGTTCAGTATCATCAGTATCATCAGTATCCTCAACCGGACCAGAAGTAACTGGCGAGTCCACACTACTGTCTACTGAAATAGATGTATTAGTAACTCCTGAATCTGGAGTGGATGCGGTAGTAGTAACTACAGGTCCATCAACTTCTGAATTAACTCCCAACAAAGGAGGAATCGTTTTTCTATCCTCTTCCGTCAGATCTACACGGGTTACAGTGCCACCGCAGTTAGTTTTAATTATAGGATATACTTTTTCTTTAATGAGTCCGCCTGCTTCTTCAGTGGACTTAATCCATGAATTACTACCTTTCAAAAACACAGGTGCACCGTCAGCAGTAACGCCCCACAGAGTTCTATCCCATGAATGACCTCCCGAATAATGTTTAACATACCCCGGTTTTCCAAAAGACGGTTTGTATATTACCGTAGGTGCTGAACTTGATACCTTCCCTGATGCAGTTTGCCATTTTCTACTGGTGCGTCCTATTTGTTGTCCACACCCCGATTTGTCATCCACTCCGCCACAGGTGCAATCTGTTCCGCTATCTGTGTATCCTGTTCGCTCGGCACTTACACAGCCCATCGGATGATAAAATACTTTAGTATTTGCACAATCCACTGTCATACTACCCACAGCCCAACATTTCATATTAGGGTCATTAGTTTTAGTCCAGCCTGCATTACAGGGACCACAGCGAGAATTATCTTCAACTTGACACTCTTCGCAGTAATCTACGCTGTTAGGATCTTTACAACCTACTTTAACTTCTAAGTTAAATTGCTTAACGGGTGCTTCAAACCACGCATAAGCATAGGGACTGGGCAGCACAACCATAGTTAAAGTGCTATGCGCCTACTATTTATATTATTAGTTTGTATCAAATATGCCTTGTTCGTTCATAAACAACACGGGGATGTTGCGAGCATCATACCACTGCTTCCAAGCCAGTTTTTGTGGGTTCTTTTTCATCTGTCTACGATATTGAGAATTAGTAAGCACAATAACCACATCTACGTCGATCGGAAACATAGGTATTCTTTTTGATTGATAGTTAATTATACCTGTATTATGAGCAGATACAGTGTTTAAGAATTGTGGCCACTTTCCTCCAAACAAAGCATTCATCAACCCCGGCGTATTAGTTGGGTCATTCAAGATGTTATCTCTGATTTGTTGGACTCGGCTTAAAAATAATTCCATTTTCTCTCCGAAACCGCTGAAAAACACAACTTCAGTATCACGCTGGCTGAGCCAATCATGAATAGCACCTACCTGACTTAAACCATCTACTTTGGCTAAAGTGGGAACACCCATCAACATAACTTTATCAGTGGAAAACTGAGTCTGCCTCCAATTATTAGATTGTGGGTTTTGATTCATTCTTCAGACTTCCCATAATACATACCACAACTTTGACATATTAAAGTATCTTTATCTACATCGCATTGACGACGGCAAGGTCCACCTACTTGTATCCATTCTGTCATTCTTCTTCACACCCTAAACCTAATCCACAAATAGTTGCTTCGGGAATCACCATGATTTTACATATTTTTCTGAGCACACGGCGGATTATTCCCATTATTATTATTTTCTTCCACCAACTATTTATAATGTTCTAAAGATATGAATTGGGAAGCCCAGATCGTTACTGCCTTCACGATTTAAGATAGTTTTAGTTTTCACAACTTCTCTTAGTTTATCATATGGCAACAATCGGGTTTGCCCTTCTATCACGAAAGCAAAGTTTATTTCCACGGCACTGCTGTTGCCAATCTTTAGCATATCTTTAATTTTATCAATGCCTAACCACCAACCGCCTTCATACATATATCCTGTGTTCATCCATTCAATTTCGGCATCTTCACCACGGTCTTCTACTTTACTAACTTCCTCGTTTTCAGTATCTTTAAGTTCAAAACCACAATTAAGACATTGATTAGTCCAGCCAGTAGGACTGTCAGCACATTCTTTTTGTTTAAATCGTTGTCTATAATCCTCTGCGCCCATTCTGCGCTGTCGGTGTTCCTTCCAACGACTATCATATTCAGTAGTCTGAGTGCATTCAGGACAATAAGCATAAGTTGG
>MDSX01055585.1_pt1 | contig 22899 bp, 24 predicted proteins | sample 811141 | NCBI WGS metagenome assembly MDSX01 (sample SAMN05326642, study PRJNA326480) | marine metagenome | isolation source: seawater | place: Atlantic Ocean: South East | collected 2010
ATGATCCCAATCAAAACCATGACGCAAACCATAACCGAAAGCTGAGAACAACAGCGCGAAACTCATTAGAAGAACCTCCCAAGCCTCAACGGCAGTGTCAAATCATAATTTCGAAGGAAAATTTAATTGAACCTGTCACATTTGTTGGACTCCACTCTCTGCTATTGATACATTGAGGACAACACCAAACACCAGGAGATATCTTCACATGGAAGAAAACACCCTTTCAAAACTATTCGGACTCAACGAACTGCCCGTAGCTGAAGCTCACTGCGACGGACCGTGCGGAGTATACGACCCAGCATCAGCACGAATCGCAGCTGAAGCTGTGCGGTCAATGACCAAAAAAATACTTGACCTTACTCCGCCAGAGCCTGGTGACACTCAAGCTGTAGCCTCATACCTCAATACTGTAGGTCGATACGTCGCTATCAAAGAAGAACAAGCCGAACTTGCAAAGCATGAACTACTTGTCCTCTGGACCGACTATTTCAAACCAGTACATCTTGAGGCATACCCTGACCTTCATGAAGTCTTTTGGAATGCTTCAAAAGCTTGCTCAGAAACAAAGCAACATGTCTCCGTAGAAGCAGCTGACGAACTTATGGCAGCATGTGAGAAGATCCATAACATGTTCTGGGAAAGCAAAAGCAGAGAAGTTACATACTACGAAGCAAGTTGATCCCTACGGTTCTTAAAGAAATTCTAGCTTTATCGTCACGAAAACGTAAATTATTTCGGGTAGGCGGGACCAGTATGGTACCCGTACTTGAACCAGACGATATTATTTTTATTCGACCTGCAACCGAATGCCACAAAGACGATATTGTGGCCATCAGGCACCCGCACAAACAAACCATTCTGATCAAGTACGTTAAAGAAATTGATGAGAATAATCTCATAGAGCTATCAAGCCCTGCAGGAACGGATAGCAGACATTTTGGTAAATCAGCGTTGAAACACCTCGTTGGTGTCGCAACATACAACTACTCGCAAAAGAAATCGCTTTTGAAAGGTAGCAATTTTAGCTAGATAAGATCATCGAAGTTAACCAACCAAGCAATATTAAGCTCTTCCAGAATTTCGGGCTCTGATTTATTAACAATCACAGATGAACCAACGTATGTTGCTTTTATCTCATTGGTGAACTGCTTCGCAACACGAATTGTATTACCAGTCGTGGCCCAATCATCCACAATGAGGATCCGGTCACTTTCATCTAAATCAAATGAACGAGTTAGGAAACTTACTTTTTCTCCGGTCCATGTTTGACCTGACGTAATGGTTTTATCAGCGCCGGGATGATTTCTTCCGCCCTTACGAACAAGTACCAAACCCGCTTTCAGGTGCGTAGCTACTAGGGCTCCTAGAACAGGACCTCGAGCTTCTGGAGCAATAACTTTTGTTATTCCTTCATTAAGAAACGGGCTTGCCATTGCTCCACCTAAATTTTGAAGAATATGTGGGTCTCTGAGTAAACCAGCTACGTCAGGATGTTCATTCACCAATGGAAAATTTTTGGTAAGAAACGAACAGAATGCCACGTAGACGCTTTTATCCATATGTTTATCTTACAAATCAATGCATTCTCAGGGAAGACCACAAACCAAATCAAGTCATTTCTCAATAAAAAGCGGAAAGATGACAATGCACGAGATAATGAAAGGTATGAATCCTAAAACCGTTTATGTTGCTGGACCCCTCTTTGATGAAGGTGAACGCTGGTGGATTGAACAAATCGAACAAATAATTACTGAAATGGGATTTAATACATTTCTGCCACACCGCGATAACCCTGAAAAAACCCCTGAAACAGTCCAGTTAATCTTTGAAAATAATCGCAATGCAATTCAAGACTCTGACCTTGTCGTAGCTAACCTAAATGGAATTACTACCGATGACGGAACAGCATGGGAACTAGGGTATGCAGCAGCATTGGGGAAGCCAGCCATAGGGGTTTTCACTGATTGGCGTTCACGTTTCGAAGGAGAAGAACTAGTCAATCTCATGATTAGCCGGTCCGTAAACCAAACCGTTCGATCCCTTAATGAACTTTCAGATGCTTTAAAAAAATGGCAACTAGATAGCGAATAAAAGAAGAGCATGCATTTACTTGAATCAAATATTCAGAACTACCACTGGGGGGATATAGACTTTCTTGCCCAACTTCAAGGAAGAACCCCGACAGGAAAACCAGAAGCGGAGCTTTGGATGGGAGCTCACCCAAAATTTCCAAGCCGTATTCAAGGAACTTCCCTAAACCTCAAAGAGACTATTGAACGTAACCCAGAAAAAACATTAGGTGAGCGAGCTCAAGATCTTGGAAACGAGCTTCCTTACATCATGAAAGTTCTTGCGATCAAAAATCCGCTTTCAATTCAAGTACACCCTTCAGAAGATCAAGCAATACAGGGACACACACGAGAAATTACCTCAGGCGAACACATCGGGTTAGATCGCAGATCATATCTTTCACCGCGTGGCAAGAAAGAAATTGTATGTGCCTTAACCAATTTTGAAGCAAAATTTGGATTTAGACCCATTTCAGACATTGTGAAGATAATGACTTGCTCGACCAGCCCTGATCTAAGTGAGATTGCAGAAATATTAAAAACTAGCGATTCTGAGGAAGATAAACTTCGAAGAACGGTACAGAAAATCCTAAATTACAGTCCCGAACAAGTTAAAGAAATGACTCTGGATCTCAGTAAGTCAATTAAAGAGAGTCTTGTTTCCGCAAAAGAACTGGAGCATTTTAGGAAACTCATAAGGATATATCCGTCCGACCCAGGACTATTAATATTTCTGCTTTTAAATTTTGTAACATTACGGCCAGGTGAAGCAATGTATGTTCCCCCAGGTCTAACACACTCATATTTAGAGGGTCACGCTGTTGAAATTACCTCAAATAGTGACAATGTTCTTAGATGTGGTTTGACATCGAAACATATTGATCAAGAAGAATTTCTTTCCGTTGCAAAATTAACTTCTCATACCCCACCTATTCAAACACCGGATTCCTCTATCTACACATATGAATCACCAACTAAATTCACTCTTACACGCTTGGAAATTAAGCAAACCTGGGAAACGACCGTTGATGGCGCAGAAATTCTTTTATCTACGAAAGGACCCTTTTCTATCAGTAATTTTTTAGGAGAGACAATAGTTGCTGAACAGGGGACCCCTGTATGGATTCCAGCTTCAGATCAGGGATATACCCTATCAGGTGAAGCATTAATTTTTCGGTGTTCATTTTACTAACAGATTATTAGATACCTAATTGGCGGCTTGCTAAGTCACGCATGATTTCTTCACTACCGCCACCTATTGCTTGGACTCGAACTTCGCGATAAAGGCGTTCAGTTATTGAACCCTTTAAATAACTTGCTCCGCCAAGCACCTGCGCTGATTCTCGCGCACAGAATTCAAATGTGGTTGTGGCTTGCACTTTGAGTTCAGCGATTTCTGCAACAGGATTATCTCCCTGATTTAATCTCCAAGCAAGTAATTCACACCATGCTTGCGCTGCATTGATTTTCCTATCCATCTCAACGAACTTATGCCGTATTACCTGATGATCAGCTAAACGCTTTCCAAAAGTTTCTCGTTCCTTTGCCCATTCCAAAGCTTCTGTAAAGCAAGCACGTGAAAATGCTATCGATTGAGCGGCCATATCAATTCGTTCAGCATTGAAATTATTCACGATCGCAGAGAATCCGGTTCCCTCTTCCCCAATGAGATTTGAAATAGGAACACGAACATCATCAAAGTACAGGGTTGCTGTATCCGAAGATAACCACCCCATCTTGTCTAGTCGTGTCCGCTCTAAGCCGCTTCTATCTCCTTCAACCAAAAGAAGAGAAATACCGGAAGGGCCTTCTTGGCCTGTTCGTACAGCCACTGTGAAGAAATCCGCGTTCATGCCAGATGTTATGAAAGTTTTTTGACCATTCACGATGAAATCTTCACCGTCGCGGATGGCTTTTGTTTTGATCCGACCTACGTCCGAACCTCCACTTGGTTCAGTAATAGCCAAAGCAGCAACCTTGTCTCCAGTTAGGCAAGACGTAAGAACACGTTCTTTCATCTCTGTTGAACCAAACCTCTGAATCGGAGGCAAGCCGATGTAATTAGATAAAAGGGAAGCAACGACTCCGCCAGATCCCGCTGCGCATAGTTCTTGGAAAATCACCATGCGAAGAATTGCGTCTCGCTGACCATGCCCACCATAAGTAGCATCAAAACCATCACCGAAGATACCTATTTCAGCTGCTTTTTTGTATAGCATTCGGGGCACTTCTCCTGCTTTTTCCCACTCTGGAATATAAGGAACGATTTCTTTTTCAGTGAATTGCCGAACTACCAAACGAAATGCTGCATGATCTTCGGTATAAAAAGGTGATGAACTCATCTCGTCATATCTCCTTCATTTATTTATTCACCCAAACTTGAAAAGTCGGGGTCTCGTTTTTCAGCAAAAGCGGTTAATGCTTCTATATTTGCTGGCTTACCGAGCAATTCACTGAATGCTACATCTTCCCTTTTCCTAGCAGAACGTATTTGCTCACGCAATGGGTCTACGATCACTTTCTTAGAAGCGATAAGAGAACTAATCGGTTTCTTAGCGAGAATATATGCATGCTCCATCGTTACATCAAGTAATTCATCATCAGAACAGAGCTTGTATGCTAATCCCATCTCCAAGCACTGTTCTGCTGAGATCCATTCAGAACTCAATAACATCCACGTAGCATTTTGCCGACCGATAATCTGTGGAAACGTGAAGCTACTAGCTGCTTCAGGGGCTAACGCTAGATCAGTAAATGGGCATTTAACCCGAGCACTTTCTGCCATAAAGACCATGTCCGATAAACCGAGAATGGTGACTCCGATTCCTAATCCAATTCCGTTGACTGCACATAATAATGGTTTTGAGAAGTCAATCAATTTATTAGCGAGACCTGGGAACCCATGTTTTCCAGGAGTGAATGATGAATCCCCCATTCGTTGGCCAAGTTCAACCACATCGGTGCCAGATGAGAAGCTATCGCCAGTTCCTGTTACCACTACCACCGCCACATTTTTATCGTGGTCTGCTTCGATTAAAGCTTCTGTTAAGTCATCATAAAGTGCTTCGTTGAAAGCATTTTTTGATTCAGGACGAGATAGGCGAAGAAGACGTACCCTGTTTGTAGTTGAGATCTCAATCACGGATTCCTACTTTTTTAGTAATTGGGGGAGGCCATTTGCTATGACCAGGCCTTTTATCATCAGGAACAAGGAAACAATGTGTTCCTTCATAGATACTAGGCATACATTTATTACAGTGGATACATTGCCCTTCAACGAATACTCCATTTTCCCATTTTTTTATAAGATCTGGTTCTCTCAGCAATGCTCTTCCCATTGCAACGAATTCAAAGCCCGCCTCTAAAGCGTGTTGAATAGTTCCAATGTTGTTAATTCCACCTAAAAGAATTAGTGGCATATCAACAGCTTTCCTCACGTGAAGAGCTTGCTCCAGAAAATATGCTTCTTCAAATGGGTAATAAGGCATAAATTTTTTAGCTGTAAGTTTAAAACCTAATTTCATGAACTTATTAGGGAAAATTTGGGCCATTTCGTGGACGGGAACATCGCCACGAAAGAAGTACATAGGGTTTTCAAATGAACTTCCACCACTCAATTCCAATGCATCTAAAGCCCCATCGTCTTCAAGCATGCGCGCAACCTCAGCACATTCATCAACTTTAAATCCGTTCTTTACTCCGTCATCAAGGTTGATCTTTGCGATGACAGCGATGTTGTCAGGAACAACTGATTTCACACGTTTCGCAACTGTTCTAGCTAAACGAGCACGATTTTCTAACGTTCCACCCCATTCATCTTTTCGTTGATTCAATTTTGGACTTAGGAAATTGCTAATTAAATATCCATGTCCAAAATGTAATTCAATACAATCAAAACCTGACTTAGCTGATAGGACAGCAGCATTCTCAAAATCATCAATCACCCGAAAGATTTCTGACTCCGTTGCAGGGTTCGTGTTCTTAAACCGAGTTTTTGAAAAAACCTTTGACGAAGACAGGGCTCGACCACCAATTCCTAATCCAACTGGTCCAGCATGTCCAAGCTGGATAGATGCAGCTACATCGAGATTATGCATCGCTTCGACAAAGTATCTTAGACCTGGAACTGCCTCTTCCCTAACAACAATTTCGTTGGGTGCTCCCTGACCATCGGGGGCTACAGCGCAATACGCAAGAGTTGTCATACCAACTCGCCCCTCTCCAAAAGCTCTGTGAAAATCAACAACGGCATCAGTAACCATGTTGTCTATAGCCATGCCTTCAAAAGTTGCTGCTTTGATAATTCGGTTCCGCAACGTCAACGGCCCTAGTTGAACAGGTGAGAATATAGATGTTTGATCTGTGGTAGCCATTTTCCCTCTTTAACAATCTACCCCAGACTTCCCAATTGCTCATCTTGATAGATAGCATCATCACAAGTAACAATACGTACAGGCAATCTCACAAAGGGGAAAGATGAATATTGAACCTGAAGAAGTTGATTTTCATTTTGACGTCATGTGTCCATGGGCGTATCAAACATCAAAATGGATTCGAAACGTTCGTCAACAGAACGGCTTGGCCATTAATTGGAAATTTTTCAGTTTAGAAGAAGTTAATTTAAAAGAAGGGAAAAAACACCCTTGGGAACGTGACTGGTCTTACGGGTGGTCAATGATGCGCATCGGTGCAATTTTACGCCGGGAATCCATGGATGATCTTGATAAATGGTATGAACGTTCAGGCCGCGCACTTCATGAAGAAGGAATAAGGCCTCATGATCCCATTGTTGCTAAAAAACTTCTAGAAGAGATAGGGATCGACCCAAATATTGTTGACCAGTCACTTGAAGACTTGACAACGCATGATGAAATTAAAAGAGATCACCAACGAGTCATTAACGCTGGAGGGTATGGGGTTCCAACACTTTTCTTCGGAGAACACGCATTGTATGGGCCTGTTTTGATTGAACCTCCTCAAGGAGATGCCGCATTACGACTATGGGCTGCGGTAACTTCTTGGCTTGAATTCCCATATTTATATGAAATGCAAAAACCAAAAACGCGTGAAGATGAAAAATTGGTTTATCAAACTTTTCGACCATATCTAGAAGCACGTGACTGGGTCAGTATTAATCGTGGAGAAGTAATTGAATTCAACGATAAAGAAAATAAAACATCAAATGACTAGCTCTAACGTAAATGGACGCGTGTTTGGTATGGAAGCAAAGTTTACGTCTCAAATAGACGAAGAGGAAAACACCCCTTGGATACCAGTTCGAAGTCAAAAAAATGCTGATGGTTCTGAAGCCCATGTCTGGGAGAAGTGGGTAGCTTTTTCAGTTGAGCCAATGTATCTAGCACTTTTTGCGAAATGGGATCCAGGAATGATCGTTCGAAAGCATGGTCATTTCAGTCCACATGTACTAGTTGTTTTAAAAGGTGAATTCTTTTGTGGTGAAAGGTTATGCGGTCCTGGTACGCATATTGAATTACCCTTAGGGGCTGATTTTGGGCCATTTATAGCTGGCAGTGAAGGAGTAGAGCTATATGAGGTGATGATGGGAGACCCCCGTTCATGGAGTGATGACCCGGAAGCCATGGAAAAGATTCTGAAGGAACACGGTGTAACTCCCTTACCCGACCCACCTATAGAGCTTCCTGCAGGACTAGAAGACCTTCGTAATGTTTACGCTAAAGCTGAGCGAGATAACCCTCAATCAAAGTAATTAATGATCTCGGATCGCAGTTGCGGGATCCCAGATCCATTCGATGCGCTAACCCACATAACATCACTTTTTTCAATACCTAATTTATTTACGAGGTCTTGTCTACGTCCTCTACTTTTAGAGGGACGCAATTTGTCAATCTTTGTTGCGACGAAACGGTAAGACAGGTTGATGTGGTCTAGCCATTCAATTGTTTGAAGATCTAATGCGGTTGGCCCTACGACGCTATCTATCAAAACGTATACACCGCCCAATGCTGGGCTTTCGATTAAATATTCTTCAATCATCATGCGCCAACGTTCCATCTCTTGTTTGGGAGCTTTAGCGAATCCATAACCAGGGAGATCTACTAACCAGTTTCCCGAACCCTCAGGATTCAATTCATAAACGTTAATAAGTTGGGTTGCCCCTGGAGTTTTGGAAATCTTAGCAAGTTTCTTTCGATTGGCTAAGGCATTAATTAAGGAGGATTTTCCTACATTTGAGCGCCCAATGAAAGCTAACTCAAGGGCACGGTCGGGGAGTTGGTCTAGCCGAGCAGCAGATCTTAGAAAATTTATAGGCAGAGGAGAAGACATAAAACTAATCGTATCTTATTCAGTCTCGTCCGCTTGTCGTACAACTGTAAATGGAGACTCTAACTATAAAGACCACCAAGATTATAAAATTTCCTCATAACTGTAAAATAAATCTGTATCATTGCCGTGAAAAATTCCTGCGAACTCATAAACATATTTTTTTTACACTGTGATCTCTGTTGGTATAAATTACGATTAGCGAATTTCTGGAGATCTAATGCTAATCGTCGGCTTTCAAGACGGAACAATAATTGATAAAGAAGAAAGAAAATCACTTCTTGGGGGCAAAGGAACAAGTCTTGTTGAAATGTCAACTGACCTAGCATTACCCGTTCCACCAGGCTTTGTTATAACCACTCAAGCTTTTCATCAGTATATAGAAGAAGGATCAGTTGATTTTCTTCAAGGTGATTTACAGAAGGCGATAATTCAAATTGAAAATCGTGTAAACAAGAAATTCGGGGAAGGTCCTAACCCATTACTCGTTAGCGTTCGTTCCGGAGCCGCAATTTCAATGCCTGGGATGATGGATACCATTCTGAATCTTGGATTAAACACTCTTACCACACAGGCCCTTGAGCGACAGAGTAATAAGCATTTTGCAGATGAATGCAGAAATAGGTTTAGAACTATGTATTCATCCATAGTCTTGCAACAGGATGAGGTACGCGAAACGGATATCCCTGAAGATACATGGCAGCAGTTATTGAACGCTATTGAAGCGGTATTTAACTCATGGAATAGCCCTAGAGCAATTACATACCGGAATATAGAAAACATTTCTCACACACTTGGAACGGCCGTAACGGTTCAATCTATGGTCTTTGGAAACATGGGGCCACAATCCGGAACGGGTGTTGCATTCACGCGTAATCCTTCAACAGGAGTAAAGGAAATTTTCGGTGATTACCTTCCTAATGCTCAAGGAGAAGATGTTGTAGCCGGAACACACCAAACCTTGAAATTAGAAGAAATGAAAAAAATTGTTCCTGACGCTTACCAAAAGCTTTCTACAACAATGGAGAATCTTGAATGGTTCTTCAACGATATGGTTGATATCGAATTTACGGTAGAGAATAGTGAGCTTTGGATACTTCAAAGCAGAGTAGGGAAACGAACGCCTTTAGCTGCTATTCAGATAGCAGTTGACATGGTAAATGACCCAAAATTTGCATTAAGGAAGAACGATGCAATTGCTCGAGTGCCATCAGAAACATTAATAAAAGCGAAAGAAGGTCAAAGAACTACGGAACGAGCGTCAGCGATCGCGAAAGGAATTGGGGCTTCCCCAGGAATAGCAGTAGGACAAGCAGTCTTTTCCGCAGATGATGCCGTAGATTTTGACGACGACGGGAAACCTGTCATCCTTATTCGTTCAGAAACCTCTCCATCGGATGTTCACGGAATGGCAATAGCACAAGGAATACTTACGGCAACAGGAGGGTTAGCAAGTCACGCAGCTGTTGTGGCACGAGGTTGGGGAATCCCAGCTGTCGTAGGAGCAACTGAAATCAGTATCAGTGAATCCATTATTCGTATTGGAAATCACGTAATTAAAAAAGGAGATACTGTCACAATTGATGGCGCTTCAGGTGAGATCTTCTTGGAAGAAATAGATTACGTCGAAGTAGAAACTGTACCTGCTTTAAAGATATTCACTGAATGGTTAGAAGAAATAAACAGCATATAAACTCAGCCAAAGTTAATACGAGGGAATAAATCGCAGTCTAGAAAGTCACCGTTTTCTAATCCAGGATCTGTGTTCGGTATCGCTATTTCCCCTTCTCTTCGAAAGAAACGAGCATCATCCCCACACCATCGAGTTGCTAAAGCCCTGCGAGAAACCTCGGAACTGTAATTTCCATACGCTCCGTGGACAATCATGCCTTGAAAAACTAAACAATCACCCGGATTCATATTCCAAGAGATAATTTCATAACTATCAAGATTTTCTTCAATGTTCGGTAGTTTAGGTAAGCCGGTCCCTTCATATGGGGTGTCGTCTCCAAAATGATGGGGATTATGAGCAGGCCATCTATGGCTACCTTTAATAAAATGTAAAGAAGATTCGGAACTAACGGGGTCTAACGGTAGCCATACTGAACATACGTCTTTTCCAGAGACCGCCCAATAGGGTTGGTCTTGATGCCACGGAGTTCGCTCTTCAGTTAGTTGGCTTTTTATAAACATTTGATCATAGAAAAAATTGATACGGCTAGAACCCATTATTTGTTGTGCAATTTGCGCGGCTGGTGATTTAAAAACGAATGTTTTAAATGGTTCTAATCGCTGCCACATGTTGAAATCAGCGAAGAAGCGACCAGATTTTTCTTTCGGAGTGTGTTCTTCTGATTGAGGTCCTGGGTTTTCAACAGCATAATCAAAAGCATTTTGCAGGAAATAAATCCAACTTTTATCAACTATGTCCCTCAAGCAAACAGCACCGTCATTTTCGTATGTAATTCGGTCTTCACGTTGAATTTTTCTAAGAGGACTTTCATTCATTTTTAAGTTTTTCTTTAAGAGAAGTAAATAGTTTACTCAATTTATGTTTAAGTTCTCATAAAAAAAAGCGCCAACGGCCATAAAGAGAGTTAAACACTTCACATGCACGCTGGCGCCTTAATTAAGTTTTATTACTTATTCAAGGTGGCGTATACACGTGGTAGTGCAAGGTAACCCCCCTTCCACCTATGTGTTATTACGAAAGAACTTAACAAAGATATTGTGCACAGGTAGCGTGTTTCCACTTTTATTTTGTTGAGACCTAAAACTGTTGGTTAGCGGACACAGTTGTTACGCTAAATAAATGGAAAAGTCTGAGCAGGTACTCCAGATTAAAAAACTTCTTAACCATTTAGACAATGGAACGAATGTTGACGCTGGAAAATTTTATGAGAATCCAACTAATTCCTACGTAGATCCAAAACTTGCAGAACGAGAAAGAGAAGTGTTCTTCAATCAGAAACCCCAACTTGTTGGACTGTCAGGAGATCTTCCCCAAAAAAATTCTTTTATAACTCTTAATGACCTTGGAACTCCAATACTTGCGGTTCGCAATCAAGATGGTGTGTTTAGAGCGTTTGTAAATTCATGCCGCCACCGTGGAGTTGTAGTCGAACAACGCGATCGCGGAAAAGCACATAGATTCACCTGTCAATTCCACAGGTGGACGTACGATCCGAATGGAACCCTCGTTGGCCTTCCCAAACAAGATCATTTTGGCGAGGTTGATATGAACGATCTGGGTCTTCTTGAACTTCCAAGTCTGGAGAAGCATGGAATGCTATGGGTTCACCCAGATCCTAAAGGTGAAATTAACTTGCAAGAACTTCTCACGCAGGAACTCCTTGATGAGTTAGAAGTATGGAATCTTGATAATTTAGAATTCCTTGGATGCGACACATACGACATTGCGTGTAACTGGAAATTAGCTATGGACACATTTGGAGAAACATATCACTTCAGTTCACTCCATGAAACAACGTTGTATAACGCTTTCCATGGCAATGTCCAGTGCTATGACACATTTGGTAACAATCATAGAATGCTTTTATGCCGAAGAGATATTGATGATATGAGAGAACTACCTGAAAACGAATGGGATATCACAACTGCTGCTCTCCCTGTATATTGGCTCTTTCCTAACGTTCAACTTATGCCTTCCAAAGAGGGCCTGTATCTCCTAAGGGCCTACCCTGACCCTGAACAACCTGGGAAGCATCGTTCGCTTATTAGTTTCTATCTTCGGCCAGAAATTTCTGCAAATGCTGAAATGCGGCAAGTATTTACAATGATTTCACAAGTTTTTGGACAAGTGATACGAGATGAAGATTACGCAGTCAGTGCGAGTCAACAAGTAACGGCTAACAGTCAGACAATGGAGTCGGTAGTTTTTGGTCACAATGAGCCAGCCCTGCATCATTACCATTCAACATATAGACGCGTCCTTAAATCGGCGAAGTAAGAAATGGAGACAGCGTCTGTTCTCGCAATCATCTCTGGGATTTGCTGGGCGACAAACATAACCATTGTGAAATGGGCCCTTACCCGGTCCCGTGCCTCAGCCCTAGTAGGAGCTGCAGTTGGAGTCACAATTGCAGCATTAGTTTCATTAGCGCTTGCATTTTTATCTGGAAGTCCTCTTCCAAGTAGTGATGTCTTGTGGAAATTCGCAATAGTCGGGGTAATTGCCCCTGGAAGTTCACAGGGCTTGTTTGTCTCTTCGATTGGAGCGATTGGCCCCTCACGAACATCAATCCTAATTGGAACATCACCAGTGATTTCCGTTCTTCTAGCAGTCATATTTCTCGACGAGTCTTGGAAGACAACAATCATGCTAGGAACACTATTAACGGTTATCGGTGGAGGGATGATTAGTTGGGAAAGGGGAACTCGGTTCCGTCATTTAGGAATACTGTTCGCCCTTGCTACATCATTAACATTTGCAATTCGAGATGTAGTTGCTCGCCATTTTAATCTCGGAACAAGTACTTCAGCATGGTGGTCTGGTGCGATCGTTCTTATTACTGCTGCAATAACATTATGGGTATTTGTGTCTTTAAAGTTTGGCGGATCTTGGAGGGTCCAAATGCGAAAAGCTCTACCAGAATTTGTTCCCTCTGGAATTATGATTGGAATCGCTTTACCGCTTTTGCTGGAAGCTCTCAACAAAGGGGCTGTAAAGATTGTTGCTCCAACTGCGCTTGCAGCTCAGAATATTGCCATTGTTGCTCTCAGTGGTTGGTTCTTTGGAAAACAAGAACGCACAAAGCAAGTCTTGATAGCGATGAGCTTAATTCTTCTAGGTGGGATATTAGTAACAATCTCATGATAAAAGTATGAGATGGCTTATCTATTGAAGATCTGGACTAAATCTGGCAGAAAACATCATATGGACTCTCATGAATCTATTGAAAGTATTACTGGGAAAGGTCTTGCTGGCTGCGTAGGCGGGAAATCAAAGAATAGGCAAATTACTGTTTTATCGCTCAAGGCATGGAGCGAAGCGCAGGAAGAAATCGGCCAACAACTTGGCCCTGTAAACCGGAGAGCGAACTTTCTCGTTGATGAGATAGATTTAGAGAATTCGAAAGGAAAGATTCTCTTAGTAGGAGACCTAAAGATAGAAATAACCGGGGAAACAAAACCCTGCGCCCAAATGGACAAACTACATCAAGGCCTTCGTGAAGCGTTGAAACCTCACTGGCGAGGGGGCGTAACTGGAAAAATTTTAAATTCATGCCGTGTAACGGTTGGTGATCAAGTCAACATATTTGATTAAAGGCAATAAGCTAATAATTGCTATGTTAGGCATACCTTATATAGTTAGATAAGGAGTCTATATTGGTGATCAGTTGATCTTCTTTATCAATTATTGGTGAGGTGTCATCCGTGAAATTTAAATGCCGAAATATCTTATTCACTACAATCGTGAGTCTTTTATTTCTTATTCTAAGTAGTTGCTCTTCTTCAGAGACCGTGACAACATCAATCTCCCAAGAAGTTGAAATATCTTCTGATAGTTCGCAACCTTCCCTCGAAATAGCTGTCAAAGAAGTCGAACCAGTTGTGCCCGAGGTTGAACCTGTACTTCCTGTGACAGTCCTAGATCATGCTGGAAATACTGTAATAATAAACTCAGTTGAACGAATTATCCCTCTTGATGGATCCGTAGCTGAAGTAGTTTTTGCTTTAAATTTAGGTAAAAATGTCGTAGCAACTGACCGTTCGGCTACTTGGCCCCCTGAAGCATCTGAACTTCCACAAATTGGTTATCAACGCTCACTTCTAGCAGAACCTATTGCCGGATTTATACCAACGATTCTTATAGGAACTGATATTGCTGGCCCGGAAAAGACACTTGACGATCTTCGGCGTCTTGGATATCCAGTTGTGATAGTCCCCAGTGAGTCAAAAATACAGGGACCTGCTGAAAAGATACGGGCGGTTGCTAAAGCTTTGGGAGTTCCTAATCGGGGAGAAATATTAGCCGCAACGCTGGAAAGCACTATTGCTGCTAATACTCAATTTATTGATGAACAAAAGAGGCCAGTCGTAGCCGCTTTATATATACGTGGGACAGGAACGCAACTTGTCTTGGGTAGAAACTCAGCAACACATTGGCTCATTAATGCTGCGGGTGGAAAAAATATTGCAGATATCCTCGATATTGATCAATACAAAACGATTACAGCTGAATCTCTGTTACGTGCTGAACCAGATATTCTTCTTGTTCCATCCGCTGGACTTGATTCAGTTGGTGGAATAGACGGGCTTTTAGAGGTTGGAGGAATTTCTCAGACTCCAGCTGGAATTAATAGAGCTGTACTGGCTTACGATGATCAACTTTTATTGGGAAATGGTCCTCGAACAGGAGATTTACTTGAACAGCTTGTTACAGATTTCCAAGCAATCTTAGCGCAAATAAAAAATAACTAAAAGGAAAATAATGAGCATTGTAAGAATTAACGCAATAACAGTTCCAGAGGGTGCTGGTGATGAGCTTTTATCTAGGTTTGAGAATCGAATCGGGGAAGTTGAAAATATGGAAGGGTTTGAAAGCTTTGAACTTTTAAGACCAAATTCTGTTACCAACACATGGTACGTATATACCCGCTGGGAATCAGAGGAAGCTTTTTTAGCTTGGGTTCATTCACCTGAATTCGCTCGAGGACATGCTGAGGCAAATGCTCAGCCCGTTGCGCATGGGTCAGAACTCCTTGAGTTTGATGTTGTATTAAAGGCAGAGCGAAACCAAAACAAGGGATAATGAAGAAAGTACAGATGTTCAACTGTAAAAATTATTTATTCGAGCAATTAACTAGGAAAAAATCATACGGCGACAGGCAGGGGTCATCGCTCATTGCATGGATCTTAATGATCCTTCCAGCTCTAAAATTAAGTAATTAATACATGGTCACAATTGCACTGATATTCGGCGCAATAACTATTGCCCCAATTTTGGCAGGTGTTCTATCAAAGCGGCGTGACAAGAAAACAGGACCTTTCATAACTAATCATGTTTTTGGCCTATTGGTGTCATTAGGACTAGTTGTTGGAATAATTCTAATTAGTCTTCGTTATGGGTCTTTGCAGTTGTCGTGGGCAACAGCATGGAATGCTATCTTTGATTATGATTCAACTGATCAGGGTCAAATAGTAGTTCGTGAACTGCGGTGGCCACGAACAGTGCTTGGCCTAGCGGCCGGGTCCTGCCTAGCTGTTGCTGGGGCATTAACGCAGGGGATTACCCGTAATCCACTTGGAGCTCCAGGAATACTAGGAGTGAATGCAGGGGCAGCATTTGCAATTGTTACAGCAATATATGCTGCAGATATTGTGACTCCGGAAGGATATGTCTGGTTCGCTTTTTTTGGGGCTGCTGGTGCGAGCATTCTGGTTTATCTTATTGCTCAATTTGGTAGCGGTGGCGCTACGCCAGTGAAACTCGCTCTGGCAGGTGTGGTCGTTACCGCACTACTTGGAGGTTGGACGACATCCTTACTTATTCTTGATTTGGAGACCCTTGACCAAGCTAGGTTTTGGTTAGCTGGTTCCATTGCTAGCAGAGGAACTGATGAAATTACCGTACTGTTTCCGGTAATCATTATCGGATTAATAATCGGAGTTGCCTTAGGAAGACAGATCAATATTTTAAGTCTCGGCGAGGATATTGCAGTGTCTCTCGGGCAGCGAATAGGCCTGGTTCGAATAGGAGCAGGTATTGTAATTATTCTGCTCTGCGGATCAGCAGTAGCTATCGCAGGTCCAGTAGCTTTTGTAGGGCTCGCTATTCCACATATGGTCCGTTCACTTGTCGGTCCAGATTATCGATGGATCCTCACTTACTGTCTATTTCTTGGGCCATGTCTTCTCTTAGGGGCAGATGTAATTGGACGTTTGATCGTCCGGCCCGACGAACTTCAAGTAGGTATAGTAACTGCAGCAGTCGGAGCTCCCTTTCTTATCTACCTTGTTCGCTTCACCAAACTTTCGGACGTATAAGAATGCATTACTTAGCAATCACTACACCCACTTTGCAACGCTCACTCACGGTAGTAGCTGGAATATTACTTACCGTATTATTTATTCGTTTAGCAGATCAGATTCGGTTACGTTCATACACTTTTCGGCTGTATAAGATATCCGGCCGTATAGAAATAAAGGTTGTTTGGTTAGTGACTGGCACGGTTGTCGCAATTATTGCTCTTTTAGGAGTGGGTCTGGTCGTTGGTGATTATCCAATTCCTGCTTCAAAGGCAATTGCAACTGCGCTTTGGGATAGAAACGGAGAATATGCTTTTATTATCAATTCTCTTCGGTTCCCAAGAATTGTCGTTGCAATCTTGGCAGGGATGTGTTTCGCTTCTTCGGGATTAATATTCCAATCACTTATAAATAACCCTCTTGTGTCACCAGACATTATTGGTATTAATAGTGGCGCAGCTGTTCTTGCAGTAGGGATTCTTGCAGCAGGGGGAAATGTTGGGTACTTACCGTGGGCAGCATTTGTTGGAGCTCTACTAACGGCAAGTCTAATTTATTTGTTGTCATGGAAAAGGGGTGTATCAGCAACGCGATTAGTGCTTATTGGCATAGGAGTGAATTCTCTACTCGGAGCAGGGATTACTTTTATTACCGTTAAATACCCAATTGATCGTGTAATTGCAGCAGCTCGATGGCAAGCAGGTACGCTTTTTGGTGCTTCCTGGGGTGGTGTTAGAACACTTTCAATTGGTTTGTTGGTGTTGCTTCCATTAGCATTTTTCCTCACCAATCGACTCAAAATTCTTCAACTAGGAGATGAAATAGCAATCACTGTCGGTTCCAGTATTGAGCGAGACCGCTTAGCGCTTTTAGCGGTAGCTTCGTTACTTGCTGCCTTGGCAGTATCAGTCGTTGGGCCACTCGGGTTTGTAGCATTGATTGTTCCTCAAGCTGCGAGACTTCTTGTTGGCTCAATTACTGGTGGTGTGCTTATCTTCACAGCTCTCTTAGGAGGTTTCTTCCTTCTAGGAGCAGATCTGATAGCCCAACGTCTTTTTGCTCCCGTAATGCTTCCAGCAGGAGTAATTACGGCAACTTTTGGTGGTCCATATTTTCTTTATTTATTAGCGAGGCATAACCGTGCAACATAAAAAACACTCACTAGAGACATTTATTGGGAAAAATCTTTTTATTTCCTATGTAGGAGGCCCCACTATCGTAGAAGATCTTTCTATATCTATTCCGACTGGGGAGATTACAGTTATTGTCGGTCCTAACGGTTGCGGGAAATCCACTTTACTGAAAGCATTAGCGAGAATACTGATACCTACAAGTGGTTCAGTGCTTATCAATGGATCCGATATTCAATCACAGAAAACAAAAGAAATTGCTCAACAGTTAGGATTATTACCTCAAAACCCAAGTTCGCCAGACACAATTGTTGTTTCAGATCTAGTTCGTCGAGGTAGATATCCCCATCAGGGAATTTTTAACCAATGGTCTAGTGATGATGAAAAAGCTGTTACGGAGGCTTTATCAACTACAGGACTTTCTCCATTCGCTGACCGTCTAGTAGATGAACTTTCAGGTGGGCAACGCCAACGCGTTTGGATAGCAATGATCCTCGCTCAGAACACACCAATAATGCTCCTTGATGAACCAACCACGCATTTAGATATAGCGCATCAAATTGAAGTCCTTGAGCTACTCAAAAAATTAAGTGAGCAGAATGGGAGAACGGTTATCATGGTTTTACATGACTTGAACCTTGCCATGCGATATGCCACAAATTTAATAGCAATGAGTGAAGGGGAAATAAGGGAAGCAGGCAGACCAGAGGACATCGTAACAAGCCAAATGGTTAGAGATGTCTTTTCAATTGAAGCAGAAGTTATTAAGGATCCAATAGTAGGGTCACCTCTTTGTATCCCTCTCCCTCCAAAATAGTGACTGGCTCTTTTAATCTTAATGGAACTGTAGAGATAACTCATATAGTCTCAACTCGCAAGGATGCTGAATTAAGGAATATATGAATTTTACACAAATTAAAAAACTTATTTCTTTGAAACGAAGATCTGGTGCCGGGATACAAACTGTTGATGAGTTCAAGGAACTAGCGAAGAAAAGAATCCCTAACGCCATCTGGGATTTTATAGAAGGAGGGGCAGGCACGGAACAAGCTATTCAAGCGAATCGAAAATCGTTGGAAAGCGTTCTCTTCCAACCTAAATACCTTGTCGATGTTTCACAAAGAAACACATCAGCACAAATTTTTGGGAGACCTCTTAAAACACCGATCATACTATCTCCAGCTGGAATAGCTACACTAGCCCATCCACTCGGTGAAATAGCAGTAGCTCGAGCAGCCGCTAAGGCAGATGCTATCTTCTGCCTCAGCACTGGTTCTGGACTTTCGATTGAACAAGTAGCAGAAGTATCAGACGGACGTCTTTGGTTCCAACTATATTTATGGAAAAGCCAAGAGGTAATAGACTCACTAATAAACCGAGCGAAAAAAGCAGGATACGAAGCTTTAATCATCACTGTAGATGTGCCTGTTGTGGGGAAAAGAGAACGTGATTTACGTAACGGAATGTCGCTTCCAGTAACAATACGACCAGGTCAATATTTCCACTATCTCCGAAAGCCACGTTGGATTGCAGGGGTTCTTAAAAACCCAGCAATCACATTTGGGAATTTAACAGATGTAACTTCAGGTGACGATGCAAGCTCTATCGGGGAATATGTCAACAAAGAATTAAATGACCCATCAAAAACATGGGATGATGTAGCTCGAATACGCTCTGCCTGGGAGGGCCCCCTACTTATAAAAGGAATTATGAATCCCAGTGATGCTCGCAAAGCTGAACAGGTAGGAGCCAATGGAATAATCGTTTCTAATCATGGCGGTAGGCAGTTCAGTAGCGTTCCAGGGGTTGCGACAATTTTTCCTGAAATAAAAAAAGTGGTTTCTAAAAATACCGAACTTTTCTTAGATGGTGGAATACGAAGAGGAGAGGACATTGTTAAAGCACACGCGCTTGGTGCTACTGCAGCTTGTTCAGGACGCTCATGGTTTTGGGCGTTAGCTGCCGACGGGGAACAAGGAGTTAATCGCATTTTAGAAATCCTCGAAAAAGAAGTTGAAGACACGCTCGCACTCATTGGAGAACCGAAACTCACTGATGTTGGCCCACAAAATCTATTCAGTACTTAAATTTAATATCAAGAAACGAATATCCGCTAAACCACTCCAGGTCTGTTCTACTATCAAGTCCGTGCTAAATAATGGGATAGAAGAATTATTCCAAGAGTTACTCCGCTCAGAACAAAAGCGGTACGCGTTTGAGGATTTAGAGTCTGAAATGATTAAACGTGAGGAACAACAAAATCGCCGACTACGAATCTTGGTTGGGAATATTAAGGGTTTTCCCTGGTATGAACCAACGCAACGGAAATAAACCGCTTTTGAATTTTGTAAGCTCCCATACTATTATTGGATTGGGGGGGGATTTGAAAAAATCTAATTCACAGCTTTGATCAAGTTTGAGCAACAGAATCGAAAAGTGAAATCATGGATCTATAGCGCTGTTGCACTGCTTGTACTTCTATTAATCATCTGCGTTTCATATGTAATAAAAAGCCAAGAAACAAAATCTTGGTTCACAACTTTAGTTCTTTCAGAATCCGGAGAAAGCAGCATCAGGGAAATAATTGACACTGATTTTTCTTCAACAGATCAACGAGGAATATGGAGAGAAATACCGAACGTTAAATCCATTGATTTCGTTTATTCACCTTATGCCCCTGATACAAGCAAAATATTATCAAATCCTGAAATTGCTACTTTCCCAGGTTGTTCCATCAACTATCAAGATATGACTGCTTGCTTACGAATCGGAAAACCTGAAGTAAATAACTACGGACTTCACCGGTACATCATTGATTATCAACTTCAGGATGATGAATTACTAAGTTCTAATGAATGCGGCCTTAGAACAGACGCAGAAAATGGGGTAAATACCTTTTGTTGGATAGGAGTCCCTGAAGGTTGGAACTGGAATATTAAGTCAGCAATGCTGCAGATTAAATCCGAGAAACAACTCATTAATCCCGAATGCTCAGTGGGTTATTGGTATCCGAGCAATTTCTCATCCCAAAGTAATAATTGTGAAATTAGACAAATAGGAGATATCACTATCGTTACTGCTAACAACATAGACAGATCAACTGGTGTTTGGGTACGAGCAAAAGTTTCTAATCAGGATGCATCACCTGATGAAAGTTTTTTAAATCCACCAAAAGCGCCTTCACGAGATGACGCGCGACATCCTATTAGCAAAGACTTTTTATTTATATTGATCGCACTCATTATTGCAGTTCTTGGAAAAATATTAACGACACAATTTCTTCTTTATAAGGGAAGAGATATTGTGCGCGACGGTGGAGCCACTGAGGCTGCTTTCGCAGACTCTAATGAAGGGTCAACAAAAGCATTAAGTAACAAAGAAATGGAAAAATTAGTTACTCTTAGTGTCGTTCCCCCAGATAATGTCACTCCCTACCATGGAGCAATCATTGTGAATGAAAAAGTGACAGCTGATGCGAAGCAAGCATGGTTCCTGTCACAAATTTTAGACAAGAGGATAGAGATGCGAGGCAAAAGTGGAACGAAATTTAAATATGCATCATCAGAGCCCCCAGAAATTGATGGTCCTTTAGAAAAAATGTTTGGTCGCAAAGCACACGAACATAAACCGCTCATTGACCTTAAAGACCCAGTCCCACTAGATGGTCCTCAGCAACGATCACGTGAATCATTTGCTTTAGGGTGGGATGTACTAGACAAAAGACTTAAAGAATGGTTCGAAGAGTCAGACTCGTGGCTACATCGTAAACCATTAAATTGGAAAAATGCAGTAGTTATCCTGTCCGGAACTTTGTTAGGTATCGGTGGAGTAGTAGTTGCGCTTCCTAAGATTGGTTACATACTGGGATCCTTTCTATTCGGTGCTTTAGTCGCATATCAATTCCGTTCTTATGAATTAGCTGTCCGTTCACCAAAAGGTTCCGGTCAATGGATTCAAATTCAGGGGTTTAAAAAATTTATTCAAACATCTGAAGCTAAACATGTCGAAAGAGCTGCTAAGGATGGAAAATTACGCCTATATACAGCTTGGGCTGTTGCCTTAGGTGAAATAGATCACTGGAGTAAGACCCTAAAAGCATCAAAAATAATGGAAGAACCTGATTATGTAGACGACTGGGTTTTTACTTCACATGCGTATCTTTTCCACTCTTACTCCACTGAAAATTACGACACAGAAAGCAATTTCGGCGGCGGCGGCGGTGGCGGTGGCGGTGACGGTGGCGGTGGCGGTGGCGGTGGTGGCGGCGGCTGGTAGAGGAAAAATTTCCAGTTTTGAAGGAACCCACTACAGTACGGAATAGAAACATCATGAGTATCACTGACCAAAACCCATCCGCAGAACAATTACGTGAACGCTATAGGCAAGAACGTGACAAACGCCTCCGCAACGACGGACCAGAACAATACCAACAACCAGCAGGTCGTTTTGCACATTTACTTGAAGATCCCTACACAACAATTAAAGAAAGAGCACCCCGCACTGATGAAACAACCGTTGCAATAATTGGTGGCGGTTTCGCAGGATTATGCACAGGGGCACGACTTAAAGCCGCTGGTATTCAAGACGTCACTATTATCGAAAGTGGGGGAGATTTCGGCGGAGTCTGGTACTGGAACCGTTATCCCGGAGCAATGTGCGACACCGCAGCAATGGTGTACCTACCGCTTCTTGAAGAAACAAACTACTTCCCATCAGAAAAGTATGTACAAGGATATGAGATACACGATCATGCTAAGCGCATCGCATCAACATTTGACCTATATGAAGGTGCACTCTTTTCAACTAGTGTCGAAGAAGCACGATGGGATGAGAACAGCAAAAGGTGGATAATCAAAACCGATCGAGGGGATGAACTCAAAGCACAGTTCCTCACCATGGGGACAGGTCCTATCTCAAAACCGAAACTTCCAGGCATCACAGGCATAGAAGATTTCAACGGACACATGTTCCACACTTCCCGATGGGACTATGACTACACCGGAGGAGACCGAACCGGTCAACTTATGGAAAGCCTCTCAGATAAAAGAGTAGGAATCATTGGAACCGGCGCAACAGCCGTCCAATGCATACCCCACCTCTCAGCAGCAGCCGGTGACCTCTATGTATTCCAACGAACACCCTCATCAATAGATGAACGAAACAACCGCCCTCTCACCGATGATGATTTCAACGACCTTCAACCTGGATGGCAACGAGATTGGCTCATGAATTTCGCAACGCTCCAATCGGGCGGAATCGCTGACAAAGACCTCGTCAAAGACGGATGGACCGACATCGCCATACGTATCCGAGACCGCATAATCAACAAAATCCAAGACACACCAGGAGCAAGCCTTGAAGATGTCTGGCTAGAAGCATTCAGCGAATCCGATGACGAAAAG
>MDSX01071879.1_pt1 | contig 22890 bp, 19 predicted proteins | sample 811141 | NCBI WGS metagenome assembly MDSX01 (sample SAMN05326642, study PRJNA326480) | marine metagenome | isolation source: seawater | place: Atlantic Ocean: South East | collected 2010
ATCGCCTCTTCAACATTGTTAGGCTTCCAGCCGAGTAGTTTTTTAGCGTTATCAGCTTTTGTAATTTGACTTTTACCCAACCTATTTTTAAAAAGGGCTATATCTTTTAGGAAAAACGAAAGGAGCCCAATTAGAAAGTTTGGCACTACTATTGAGGGTACTTTTTTAAATCCATTATTTTTTAAAATATTTGCAATATCTGAAAGCCATAATGCTTTTTCAGAAATAATAAATCTTTGACCGGCTGCATGATTCGATTTCAGCGCTAAAACATGGGCTTTTGCTACATCAACCACATTAACAACGTTAAATTGAATTCTTGCCAATGCGGGAAGCTTGCCTACTAAAAGCGATCTAATTAACAAATTTGATGCGCCCATATCATATGATAAAGATGGCCCAAAAACAAATGAAGGGTTGATTGTGCATACTTCAATTTTTTTATTTTCTTCAATTTCATTCATATAGTCCCACATCGCTTTTTCAGCAAATGTTTTACTTTTTATGTATGGTAGCGTATCATTTTCAATAATGGACCATGATTTTTCATCAATATTTAGATCTTCATGACCTTGAGTAATCGCTGCAATCGATGACGTCATAACAAAACGCTTAATTTTATATTTTAGCGCTGGCTTTAAGGCTCGAATGAGCCCTTGTTTTGCCGGCTCTATGAACGAACTTTCGTCTTTCATATTTTTTTCATAGACAGGCGACGCTACATGCAATACATAATCACAGCCCTTAACAGCTTCATCCCAACCATCGTCTTCCATCAGATCAAGCTTACAAAATTCTAAGCTTTCATTTTTTTTTATTTGATCAGCGAGCGCATCTTGAATTTCTTGTTTTCTATCCATAGACCTCAGTGATGCCCGAACGCTAAATCCTTCTTTTAGAAGCTCAGAAATACAATGAAGACCAATATACCCCGACCCACCTGTTACTAACACTTTTTCCATAAAATTCTATCTCTTTTGGCTAAACAACCATCTCCATAATTCTTCATGGTTCCAAACATCTAGCCATGAATCATGGCCTCGTCCTTTAATTTCTGAATACCTAACATTTCCTTTTTGATCATTGATAGCAGCAACCATTTGTTGTGACTTATGCACATCAATTACAGGGTCATTTTCACCGTGCAGCGCCCAGATTTTGACTTTTTTTATATTCTTAGCCTGAGCTGGATCTCCACCACCGCAGATAGGTATTGCTGCAGCAAAAAAATTTGGTCTTCTAGAAATTGCATCCCACGTACCCCATCCACCCATTGATAATCCCAAAACATAAATTCTATTTATGTCTACATTTTTATTTTTGTCTATAAATGAATCTAGAGCTTCAAAAGTCTGTTCCATTGAGGAAGAAATAGGTAGCATATTATAATTCTGGGTGTTCCAATTTGTAGAAACCCATCTTTCGCGTAATGGAACTTGAGGAGCAAAAATATATGATTGGAATTTTGATGAAACTTCTTGTTTTGCAAAAGCGCCTATAGCATTAGCATCCCATAATTGCTGTTCATTATCATCACCCCTCCCACCAGAACCATGAAGAAACAAAACCAATGGATATTTTTTATTTGGTGAAACGTTTTCTGGTTCACGATATCTATAATTTAGTACACCTTCCTTAGTCCCTATCCATCTATCTTTTTTATAGAAATTTAATTCTGAGAAATCTTTGTCTAAAGAAAGAGATCTTGCGATAGCTTTTTTCACAAGTTTTGACATAACTAAATAGCCCGCTTTGTTTGGATGGACTGAGTCTGCGCCATATTCTTTAATTAGACCACTTTTACCATCAAACATTTCAGAAAAATAATCTAAATATATCATACCATTCTTGAGTGCATAGTTTTGTAAAATACTATTAATTTTTAGAATTTTGTAAGGCGGAGATATTTCTGGTCTCCAGGGAAAATCACTAGCGGGTAAAATTGATGATATTATTACTTTTATGTCATTAGCCATAGCGAGCTGTGACATCGATTTAATGTTGTCAGTTATTGATTTAACTGTTGACGGTCCCGTGTTTTCTGCGATATCATTTATGCCCGCCAAGATAACAACAATATCAGGTTTAAGATCAATAACATCTTGTCTGAATCGAATTAACATTTGCGGGGTAGTTTGGCCGCTTATACCTCTATTAAAATAATTTTTATTATTTTTAAAAAACTGCGGGAAGTGCCAATCCCAACCTTCCGTTATTGAATTGCCTATAAAAATAACTCTTGGGCTATCTTCATTATTGCTATCAACGTTAGCATTGTCTTTTTGATAGCGATTTAGATTTGGCCAATCATTTTTATTCTCCTGTGAAAAGAAAATAGGTAAAAGAAAAAAATTTGTAATTATTAAATGTAATATTTTCATTCTTCACCTTTCGCTTTATTCCAATATTTATCAAGCTCATCAAGAACTGTTTCTTCAAGATTTTTGCCTTCACGTTCTAAAGACTTTTCAATGAATTTAAACCTTTTTTTAAATTTATTATTCGTTAACCGTAGGGCATTCTCAGCAGAAATATTTAAAAAGCGAGCAAGGTTCACTAATGAAAAAATAGCATCACCTAATTCTTCTTCGATATGATTTATATTTCCATCAATTTCTGCTTTTTTTAATTCTTCAATCTCTTCGTTTATCTTTTCCCACACATCGCTTGAATGCTTCCAATCAAAACCAGCGTAACTAGCTTTCTCCTGTAATCGTTGCGCTTGAACAATTGAAGGTAATCCTAAAGGGACACCATCAAGTCGTGATTTTCTTTTCTTTTCCTTGTGCTTCGCGGTCTCCCAATTTTGTTTTGCTTGAAAAGGGCTCTGAGCTTTTTCATTTTCAAAGACATGTGGATGTCTTTGAACTAGTTTTTTACTAATATTATCTATAGTGTCTTGAATTTTGAATTTTTTTTGCTCTTCAGCAATAAGTCCTTGAAAAATTAGATGCAACATTACATCTCCCAATTCCTCCTTTAAAGTATTCCAATCTTCATTGTCTATCGCTTCAATCACTTCATACACTTCTTCAATGAAATACGGTATTAAGGATTTACTTGTTTGTTCAATATCCCAAGGGCATCCATCTGGAGATCTAAGTTTTGAAACTACTTCCACCAATCCCTCAAATTTTTTTTCAAGTTTACTCAAAATAAACCACCCCAATTACACTTTTCAAGATAAAGATTTTCTTTTTCTGTCATTTTATTTTTTTCATCCGTTGTTTTATCGTCATAATTTAATAAATGAAGGCTTCCATGGATAATTATTCTGGCAAGCTCTTTTGAAAAACTCTGATCGAATTCTTTAGCGTTTTTCTCTACTTGGGGAATGCTAATATAAATTTCTCCTTCAATCTTATTTTTTTCATAGGCATTCATTCGAAATGCAATGACATCTGTTAAATGTTCTTTATCAAAAAACTTTTTTTTAAGATCAGTTAAAATTTTATCTATTGTAAAAATAACAAGAATATCGGCTTTCGATTTTCCTTCTCCTTTTAAGACTGATGAAATTATTTCTTTGGAAATTTTTGTATTTGGGCTTTCAACTTTTGGGTCAATTTCAAATTGGACATTAATCATTTAAATCATTTCTATTTTTAGTCGTTACTACCAGCGCAAAGCAGCTGATGCCCAAGTAAATCCTGCTCCAAAAGCAGCTAAAACGACTAAATCGCCTTTTGAAATTTTCTCCATTTCAATAGCTTCGGCTAAAGCAATAGGTATTGAAGCAGCTGTTGTATTTCCATATTTATGAATATTACTTATAATCTTATCCATCTTTACATTTAATTTTTTTGCAATTGCTTGGCTGATTCGATAGTTCGCCTGGTGTGGAATGATATACTTAACTTGATTAATATCTAAATCATTTTCATTCAATGCTTCATTAATAACCTCAGGGAACCTATTGACTGCATTACGAAAAACCTCCCTACCATTCATCTTTGGAGTAAACTTCGAATGGTCAATTTTGTCATTTACCCAAGCGTCTTTACTAGTACCGGGCGCCTCCATCCACAGATCTTTTAAATGTTTGCCTTCAGAGTGAAGATGCGTAGATAATATTTCGCTTTCATCATCACTTCTTTTTAAGATAGCAGCTCCTGCTCCATCGCCAAATAAAACCGCTACATCACGACTTCTTGTTGTCTTTTCAATTAATTTTGTTTGAGTCTCAGCACCAACAATAAGAACAGTGTTTACAGCTCCTGTTTTAATAAATTGATCAGCAATAGATAAACTATATATAAAGGCTGAACACGCAGCTTTTATATCAAATGCGCCTACAGTGTTTAATTCCAGTCTTTCCTGTAGCTGTGCGCTTACACCAGGAAAGAAATAGTCCGATGACAAAGTACCCACAATTACTAAATCAATGTCGCTGGGTCTCAATTTAGAATTTTTAATTGCTTTCAACGATGCTTCGTATGCTAAATCTGAAGTATTAATATCATCTGTTGACCATCTTCTTTCTTTTATTCCAGATCGAGACTGAATCCAATCGTCTGATGTATCCATCATTTTTGTCAAATCATTATTTGAAACAATATTATTTGGGACTGCGTAACCCATTCCAATAATTTTACTTTTATGTAAATTGTTCATAATTATTTTAAGAGCCGATCTATAAGCCGAGTTCTGTAATCGATAGTCATTCATCTAGCTTGTTCATCACTGAACAAGTCGCGCAACCAACCCTCCCCTCAAATAATGCGGATAACATTTTGGGGTATACTTGATCTTGCACCGAATAGGGTTTACACAATTTTATTTTTCAATAAAAATGAGGGGTCTCTTACACCTCTTTTTCACCCTTACCTAATAAATTAGGCGGTATATTTTCTGCTGCACTTTCCATATCGTTTAAAACGATTCCTCTAGTTAGGAGGTATTCTATCCTGTGGTGCTCGGACTTTCCTCTCTCAATTTTACATTCTGCTAATCAAGAGCAACTATCCGATCGGCTCTTAGTAAAAGTTACAATATATTTAGGAATCTTTGCTATTCAGAATCGTGATATAGAAAACGACTGCAGCTCTCACAATTATGAAGTCCTTTAGCTGCTCTAACTTCAGATACTATCTGGGGGGGCACAAATCCTCCGCACCCTCCGCACGCTGATCCTTCAACTGGTACAACGCATAGACCTTTTCGAGCTTGATATACAGTGTTATATTTTGCAATAACGGCAGAATCAATATTTATAATTTGAGATTTGCGCTCTTTATCAAGCTTAGCTTTTTCTTGAGATGACTCTTCCATTAGAACCTCGAGTTTTTCCCTTCGCTGAACTAAATCTGTACTTAGAGAATCTAAGTTTTCCTCGCTAGTTTTAGTTTTTTGCTCTAGATTTTCTTTTTCTTCAGAAAGCTCTAAAGACTTTGTTTCTAAATCATCCATTTCTTTTTTCAAGTAATCTATTTCAAGCTGAAGTGCATCGTACTGCTTATTATTTGTTACTAAGAATAACTGGTCTTTTTGCTTATCTACTTTAACTTTGATTTCATCAATAGAAGAATAACATTTATTCAATTCAAGGTCTAGCTCTTTTAAGCGTGACTTTGATCTTTCAACGCTTTCAATAAGTTCTTTTTCATCATTTTTTAAGGCTTCAACTTTTTTTGGGAGATCACCCAGAAGAGATTCAATGTCTTGAAGCTGGAGATCAATTTTTTGTAAACTTATTAGTTTTTTAATTGCTGACATTATTTTCCTTTATATAATAAAAATGCACCTCGCAGGTGCATTAATTTTAAAATTCGATTATAAATAAAATACGAGTACAGCTCAAGCTTGCTAGAACCTTAAAATTCATATATTTTTTTTTGTTTAAAAATGATTATCATTAAATAATTTTTTTGAAGAAATAAGATTCTAAATTTAACTAAAATATCATGATTAATTACAAATATTAATTATCTAATTTGATATTTGAATGAAATTTCAAAACTTGAATTGTCAGCATATAGATCTCCAATATCTTGCGCAAATACAATACCAAATGATAAATTATTATTTTTTACCAAATTATTGAAATAAATTTCGAACATCCCCGAATATTGATTTATTGGTGATGAATATTTATTTTTAAGTTGCAAAATATTTAACCTATCCTCATCAAAATAATTTCCATAATTGACGCTGTAACTGTTTAAGAATTTATATGAAATTTTTGAATGTACTTTACCAGATATGCCTAAGTGAATGACTTTAATTCTATTGTTTTCAATATGAATATATTTCCTGGCATCATTTGAACCTAAAACAACAAAAGGAGTCCCAATACTTCTCCCTTTGTTTGTCCATCCAGATAAATAGACATAGTGATTATAATAATCGTCCCATCCATAAGTATTTTCAGAAACTTCTTTGGAACCGCTTTGATTAAGAGTATAAATAAATTCGATATTTATTTTATCTATAAATAATCTATTTAGCTTATCTTCAATAGTAATTCCATACAAACCGTCTTTTAAATTTAATAACCATCTAGCGCCACTCTCATCCTCAAATGGATGTTGATGATATGCATAAAAAATATAATTTTTTCTATTTAAAGAAAATCCAATATCCCAAATACCAAGATGGTTGCCTAAAGCGTTAATTTTTTCATTTATTGGTGCATTTTCATCGCCATTTTGAACAAAAAAAACTCTGAAAAAATCTGCTAAATTTCCAGGTAATTGCCCAAATTCATGCGTCTCACCACCAAAAATTGCATTATGTACTAATCCAAAATGAAGCGATAGATCGTTCTTTTTGATTTTTAAGTTTACCCATTTCTCGTGGAGTTGGGGTTGAGATAAATAAACACCTTTTTCAATTAAACCGTGAGTGAGACCAAAATTTATAAATAATTTAATTTTGTTAATATTGAAAATAAATGGATCACTATTTTCTAGCAAAATCTTTGGAATAGGTTCAGCATTTTTGCTTTGAATTAATGATCCAGATGATAAATCATGGTCTGCTATACCATGTAAATACTTAATTTTTCCTATTCTGATTTGATAATTTTTTACAGCTAACGAAAAATTACCTTCAATAATTTGAACATTACTCCCTGTGCTTAAAATATCTCCCTTGAACCTGAGATATTTAAATTTAGGAAAATTATAATCAAAGATTAAATTTATCCTACTTCCTTTGGGAGCTCCCCACCTATTTGCTTGCATCCAAAATGGAGTCTTAGTATTACCTCCTAAATGATTGATAAAATAAAATGAATTATTTTGTGATGAAAAAAGGGGGCTAAATATAAATAATGAGATTGTCCAAAAATAAATTGATCTTTTTCGGAACAATTTTATTCACCTTTAAAGATTACTGATTTCTTTTAACTTTTTCTGATTCATGAATCAATGAATCAATTTTAAGTGATGGTATATATTTTGAGAGTGACTTATAAATATCATTGAAGTTATAAGACTTTGTGGATCGAATTATCTCAGACGCGATATCAATCATTTGAGGCCAGCTAATGTTTTTTTCATTTTTTAACATAAAAATTTTATCATGAATTGTTTCAACCATGCTTTCACTATTCGATTTTAATTCTTCATACATTTTTTCACCTGGCCTTGATCCTATATAGTCAATTGAAATATCTTTTTCAGGCTCTAGGCCGCTGAGCCTAATTAGCTCATATGCAATATCTTTAATGTTTACTGGATCACCCATATCTAACACATAAATTTCTCCACCTTTGCCTAAGGCCCCTGCTTGCAATATTAATTGAGCTGCCTCTGAAATTGACATAAAATATCTTTGCATATTTGGATCAGTGATTGTTATTGGCCCTCCTTTCTTTATTTGATCTTGAAATGTAGGGATAACGCTTCCTGAGCTTCCTATTACATTACCAAACCTAACAGCCATATAGTTTACATTTGAGTCAATAGATTTAGTGTGAATTAATTTTTCAGCAATATGTTTTGTAGCGCCCATTATATTTGAAGGGTTTACTGCCTTATCAGTTGAAACTAATACAAACCTATCGACAGAGTAATCTTCTGCAGAATCGATCAAGTTTAACGTTCCTTGGATGTTTGTTAGCACTGCTTCCCATGGATGTTTTTCCTGCATGGGAACGTGCTTGTAAGCCGCGGCATGAAATACGACATCTGGCTTAAAAGAAGAAAATAATCTATGCAAAAGAGGCTTGTCGCGAATATCTCCAAGTATAGATTGAAAAGCAATAGGGTAATCGCTACTTTCACACTCTTTTTCGATCTTAAATAAATTATGCTCGCTCTGATCAAATAATATCAAAAGATCTGGATCAAAGGTCATACAATTTCGAACAAGCTCGGAGCCGATTGATCCACCAGCACCAGTCACAAGAACTCTTTTACCGTAAATATATTTTGAAATTGATGAGTGATCTAACTGCACCTCCTTACGACCGAGGAGATCAACCATTGAGACTTCACGCACATTACTTAATGATACCTTACCATCCATTAATTCATTTAAGGTTGGAACTGTTCTATATGGCTTGTTTGTAGATTTGCAGATTGCAACTATTCGCCGCATCTGCTCGTTGGTTGCTGTTGGAATGCAAATAACTAATTCGTCAAAAGGAATCGTCATTGTAGACAATGATTCAATCGACCCAAGAATTGGAACGCCATGAATAGTGGCGCCGATTTTATAATGATCGTCGTCATACAAACCTACTATATTATAATGCATTGCGGGATTGTCAATAACTTCTCTAATTATTTTTTCACTGCTACTACCAGCGCCAATAATAACAAGATTTTTCCTTTTTAATTGAAAGGAAAAATTCTTCTTGCTACTAACAAAAGAATTTGAAAAGTAAAGTCTTACCGCAGCTCTTGAAAGACATAAAAAAGTTGTGGAAATTATAAAATCGATAAACAAAACTGACTTTGGAAATTTTGAAAATTCAAAAGCTAAAGCATACAAAGATAAGGCTAATAGTGATCCAAAAAAAGATGACCTAACTATATTAATCAAATCATTAATACTGGTATATCTCCACATGCCTCGATATAAACCAAAATAATAAAAAGAAAGTAGCTTAGTTAAAGTGAAAACTGTAATTGATGTCAAAAAAATATTGGACTGAATAAATAAAAAATTAAATTCATTAATTAAAATGAAGGATGTCAATAAAGACGCTGACACTATGATGGTATCAGCGAATAAAAAATTGAAAAAATTAGATTTTCTATTTGGTATATTCATTTTAAGTGTATTGTCTAAACCACTTTAAATTTAATAGTTTAATCATTTATATTCCAACGTCTGTAATTTTATCGTAAAGGGATGGATTTTTCTTATAAATATCTTTTTTTATCTTTTTTTTGATTAGCCTTGGAACAAGAAAAGAGAGAATTGTAAATATTAAGATTTTTATATCAACCCAAGGACTCTTAACTTCTAAATAATAATTAATTACTTCTAGTTTAATTTTTAATATATCCTTGTATTTATCAATTCCTCCAAGATTTAAAAGTACTTTTTCTTCGTTTGAAAAAAGTATTGATGAAAAATCGGTAAGCCCAGGTTTAATTTCATTCAAAAAATAAAAGTCTTGCTCATTAACGTATTTTGGAACTTCTGGACGAGGACCTACAAAATTTAAATTGCCAATTAGTATATTAAATAACTGTGGAAGCTCATCAGCTTTATATTTTCTTATTAATTTACCTAAAAAGGTTATTCTAGGGTCATCTTTTACAGTAACTAATGGTCCATTGCTATCGGAATTCATTGTTCTATATTTTAGCAAATTAAAAACCTTAAAGCCTTTACCAACTCTTTTTTGGTAGAAAAAGATAGGCCAACCCTGGAAAAAAAGAAGGAAAAAAAATATTAATAAGTAAATTGGTAGCAAAAAAATTAAAAGGAGGAAAGCGAATAATATATTAACCATTATATTGAGTATTTAGCCCATAATTCATTTATACTTTCAATAATATATAAAACTTCTTCATTTTTTAAATCTGGGTAAATTGGAATAGAGATAGCACTTTCATATAAATTCTTACTTTCAATAAAATCCTCTGCTCTATATCCATATTTATTTTGATAAAAACTATGCATGTGAACAGGTTTATAATGTACTGATGTTCCTATACCTAATTCTTTTAACTTAACAATTAGATTATCGCGTGAAATTGTCCAATTTTCTTTTATTATCTGAATTATATATAAGTGCTTTGCATGCTTTGATAAATTATTTGCGCTAGGAGGAAGCTTTATTCCCTCAATTGATTGAAAACTATTATGATATTGGTCAAAAATATCAGATCGTCTTTTTAGCCATCTATTGGTGTTATTAAGTTGGTCAATCCCAATACTTGAAGCAACATCTGTTAAGTTGTACTTATAGCCTAATAGGCTTACATCATAAGACCACTTACCACCGCTTTTAAACCTTGACCAGCCACTCTTATCAATTCCATGTAAAGATAATTTTCTTAATCTATCTGCTAACTTTGAGTCGTTAGTTGTTATTGCTCCACCTTCTCCACCAGTTGTGATGTTTTTATTTGCATAGAATGAAAATGCAACAGAATCGTAAGTATCTCCAATTTTATTTCCATCATCAACAGCCTCTAGGGCGTGAGCAGCATCTTCAAGTATAAAACAGTCATATGGACTTGATATACTTCTGAGATTGTTCATTTTTACTGGATTTCCAGCAAAATGTACTGGTATTATAGTTTTTATTTTTTTTCCATATTTCTTAAGATAATATTCTACGTGATTTAAGTCAAGGTTCATGGTTTGAGTATCTATATCAGCAAGTAATGGAGTTGCTCCAATATACTCCCCTATTTCTACACTTGAAACAAAGGTGTATGTTGGGGCTATGTACAAGTCATTACTTTTCAAACCCGAAGCAATAGCCCCTAAATGCAATGCTGCTGTACAAGAATTAACAGCCACCACATTTTTCACATTCAAGTATTGGCTAAGGTTTTGTTCAAATGAATGAGTTTTTTCACCAGTTGTTACCCATCCAGAAGATAAAACAACATCAATGTCGTCAATTGTCTTTTTTGAAAATATAGGCCTGTGAAAAGGAATCTTCATTTTTAATTATTTATCCTAGTTAATTGTGAAATTTGGTGTGTGTGAAGAAACTTCAATTTTGTTAAAAATGGGTAAATTTTTGGAGATATATATGATATTGTTCTAGTTAATTGAGGTAAAACCGTTAAGCTTTTAGTTTTGATGTTATAATTTTTAAATAAGAGCTTTAACTCATTTTTAGAAATTTTTTTTGTATTAAAATTAAAAGGGTTATTAATCTTCATGTCATAAAATATGATAAAACCATTGCCCTTAAGCACTCTATCAATCTCACTGGCCCAGAAAAATCTGTTAGATTGACCAATAATTGAAGAAAATACTGTTGATATAATAATCATTGTGAATTGATTTTCGCTAAAAGGAATTTTATCAGTTATTTGGGTAAATTTTAAATTATCAAATCTCATTTTAGCTTTTTTTATTCTTTCTTGAGAGGTGTCAATTCCGACCATTTGATCATATTCTATTCCCCAGTGGAGCAACTGATGCATTATAAACCCTTCGCCACAACCAAAATCTAATATTTTATTTTTTTTAGAAAAAATTTTATTTTTATTTAATAACTGATACATATAATTGTCGCGTTCTTTTTTTATTAGTCTGTCACCAGCTTTCATAATTTTTTCCAATAATTTATATATTTGAAATGGCCAAACAAAAAACCTAAGCCATAACTAATATGAATTATAAAGAATGTAATTTGACATGCAATGAGCTTGATAATATTAAATTTGTTAATCTTTATAGAGAAAAATAATCCCAAAAAAAAATAAACTGTAATAACATAAATAGATATTTTTGGTATAAACAAAGAAATCAAAAAAAAACTCGGTATAATATGCCGTAAAGAAATAAGGGCTCTTCTTTTTTGGATTACTCTAACTTTGTAAATACCATATTGTAAATATTGAATAAATAATTTTTTTAAATTCTGTCGACAATAATATTTTGTTACCAATGATGAATCCTGCCAAATCTTATATCCCGACTGAATTAATCTAAAGTTGAATTCATCGTCCTGATTCCTTACAAGTTCTTCATCAAGCGCTCCAATTGAATCAAAAACACTTCTTTGGTAACAACCAAATGGTATAGAATTAACATAATTAGACTTGCTATTTTTAATTCTAAATAGGACATTTCCAACGCCGAACACAGATGAAATTGATTTAGCAATTACATCACCCCAAAATCCATTACCAATTGCTTGAATAATTCCTCCTGCGCAATCTGCTCTATGATTTTTAAGATTTTCTACAGATTTTGAAATATAATTTTTTGGTATTACTGAATGACCTCCAAGCATCAAGATAATCTCAGATTTTGAAGAATTTAAGGCTAAATTAAACCCTTTAGGCATTGTCTTGTGTCTATTATGTAAAATTTTAATATTAATAAATTCCTTCTTCAATTTATTAATTTCTTCAACAGTTTTATCATTTGAATCACCGTCTACTATAATAAGATCTAATTTTTCACTAGGATAATCTTGAATGATAATAGATCTAAGCGTTTTGCCTATATGTGATTCTTCATTTCTTATAGGCAATAAAATTGAGACACTTGGATAAGTCAAAATACTTTTATCCCTAATGATCGCTAGTTAGGGATAGGTAAAAATGAAAATGAAAAATCGGTTCGAGGATTTTTGCTTATATTTATTTGATTCGAGCCATCCATTTTCATACTATATATCTCCCAGTTTCCATCTCTATCTGACATAAAAATAATCTTCATATTATTGGGGTATACCCTCGGGTTCCAGTCTCTTGCTTGATTTTTTGTCAAATTAATTAAATTTGTCCCATCTAAGTCCATTATATAAATTTCTGAATTGCCGTCTCTGTTGCTAGAAAAAACTATTTTATCACCCAAAATTGAAAATTGAGGCTCAGAATCCCAAGTTTCATTATTGGTTAAGTTTTTCTGATTCTCTCCACTAATATCCATAGTATAAATTTCTGAATTGCCGTCTCTGTTGCTAGAAAAAACTATTTGCATACCATTAGGTGTAAACGGATTTCCAAAAAATATTTTATCATCACCATTAGAGTTTGAAATATTTTCTTGATTTCCTTCTATTAGATGAGTAAAAAAAATCTCTGAACTACTATATTTCCATGATTGGTAAATTATACTTGTACCATCCGGAGAATACATTGGTTTTTTCTCATACCATGACGTATTTGTTATATTTTTTTTGTTTGAGCCATCAGTGTCCATTTCGTAGATATCATAATTGTCATTTTCAGGAAAGTATTTTAAATACATTATTTTTTTACTGTCAGGAGAAAATGAAAAATCTCCATCAAAATAAGGATCATTAGTAAGGTTTTTCAAGTTTTCTGTATGCCAATTATAATATCCACCAACATACGCAATATCTAAAGAGTATATTTCACGGTTCCCATTTCTATCAGAAGCAAAAATCAACTGAGTTCCATCTGGTGAGGCAATTGGTTCTGTATCAGTCCAGCTATTTTTAGTTAAATGACTTAAATCATTTCCAAAAATATCAACAGATATAATATCATAATTCCACCACTTGTAACCCGAATAAATGATTTGAGGGTTATTGTAAGAACTATGAACCGATTTATCTTTATCAATACATGAAGAAATAAATAATAAAAAAAGGGTATGTATAAATTTATATTTCATTATTAATTATTTTATTATAAGAATTTAACATGATTTCTTTAGATTTTTCCCAGCTATAATTTTTTTCAACAAACTTCATTCCATTTTCACCCATAATCTCTCTTTTGTCTTTCCGCATAATCATTTCATTCATTGCGGTAACTATTTGATCTTCTTTTTTACGGTCAACTATTATTCCAGTAACCCCATCTTTAACAACCTCCGAAAGACCTCCAACATCGGAAACTATTACAGGCTTACCTGCAGCGCTTGCCTCAAGCACTGCTACACCAAAGCTTTCTTTTTGAGGTAAGTTAATATAAATATCAACCTCGCTCATGAACTTATTTATTTGATTGTGATTAAGATGGCCTAATAAAGTAACATCATTTTTTAATCCAAGCTCACTAATAAGAGATTTGATCTTTTCTTTTAAATAGCCATCTCCTGCTATGCGAAATTTTATATTTTTTTCTTTATTTAACTTTTTGATTCTATAAAAACATTTTATCGCTAATTCTATTCCAGATGAATAGTTCATATTCTTCGCAATTCCAAATGTTACTGTTTTAGTGCTATTGTTAACTTTGATATCCTTTAATATTTCAACTCCAAATGGTGTAATTATAGAATTTCGCTTTGATATTTCTTTGACTTTTTTTCTTAAAAATTTACTTGTTGAAAAAATATAGTCAGACTTTTTTAAAACATATTTTAAAAATAATTTGTGAAACCAAGATTTATTTGGAAAATCTGATACATCAGAACCCCATACTGATGTAATAAGCTTATTTTCTTTTGCTCTGACTCCTAATATCCCATAACTAGTAGCATAATGCGAATGGACAATATCGGGGTTAATTTGTTTTGATATTTTTTTTATTTTTAAATAAGAAAAAATAAAGAGAAAAAAAGAAGTTCTTTTTAAAAAAGAATTTTTCTGTGAAGCTATCGTAACATTATCTAGGTTTTTATAATTAGCTTGCTCGACAGGCCTCCAATCAAATAAAAAAATCTTATAATTATTTTGAAGTTCTTTTACCCATTTGAGCGTATGGATTGAATTGGCGTTTGAAATCAAAAGTATTTTTCTCATAAGGGATATAAATTAACCATTCATTTTACTAACAAAACTTGGACAATCTATAAATGAAAATTGGAATTGATGCAAGATCAGCAATGGTATATGAAAAGGGTGGTTTTGGGGTATATACAAGGAATTTAATTAAATCTATGGCTTCACTTTATCCAGAACATATTTTCGAATTAAAATATCAAAACAAAATTGAACATGGTTTTGATGGCATAAATAATTTGAAAACCGATAAACTATCTTTTCCATTAAATACACTCTGGACTCAAATAAGACTTCCAATTCATTTTTTCAGATCTAAACCAGACATTTTTCTATTTCCTGCTCAAACAATAAGTAAATTTTCATCGGTAAAAAAAGTGGTTACAATTCACGATTTGAGGTTTAGAGCTATTCAAAATAACAACAAAATCGAAGATTTTAGACTAGATCTTCAGATTAAAAACTGCATTAAACACAGTGATCAGATAATTTGTGTTAGCAATCAAACAAAGTCAGACTTAATTAAATATTACTCTGTTGATGAGAAAAAAATAAAAGTTATTTATCATGGTGCGGACCATATTGACGAAATAAAGGAAGCTACGCTTAATTATGAAAAAAAACATATAATGAACAGATACAAAATTAATAGAGAATTTTTATTAACTGTTGGCTATACACACAAACATAAAAATATAGTTAGCGTGATAAATTGTCTCGATAATCTAGTAAAAGATGGGAATGATTTGGATTTAGTTATTGTAGGTCCTCAAGGCAACGATGAGGAAAATATCCAGGAAAAAATAAATAATTTAAATCTTACTAATAGAATAATAAGAATTCCCTACGCTGAATCACAATTCCTTGGATATCTGTATTACTTTTCAAAGCTTTTTATATACCCATCTATGTACGAAGGTTTTGGGTTTCCAATTCTTGAGGCAATGAGAAGCGGTGGTGTTGTTTTAGGAAGTAATGCGGGATCAATTCCAGAAATTGGCGGTAACGCAATGGAATTATTTAATATAAATGAACCTGATGAATTAACTGTTAAGGCTAAAAGAATTATTGCTGATAAGAAAAGAAGGGAAGTATTAAGACTCAGAGGTTACGAGCGTGCACGTAATTTTATGTGGGAGAAAACAGCAAAAAAGACGATTCAGTCCCTTCAGATTTAAACCTAGAGTCTACTTCAACTATTGTTATTGCAAATCCCAGCATTAGCCACATAGGTAAGAAATATATAACTGAGCTTGCACTTATTGCTGAAGGAATAAATATAAACATGCAAAGTGAAAATGATTTTCCTAAGTACCTAAATTCTTCGTTTTGAGATTGAACACCCATCTTAAATAAATACCAAGTTAGTGATATATACCAAAAGAAGAACATAAAAGCAAAAAAAATTCCAGAGTCAACAATCAATTCTAACCAAAAATTATGCATTGATGTGATTCTTCCATCTACTCCACCAAGCTTTTCTTGTACAGCAATTGACCCCCCAGCTCCTACACCAAGTCCATAGGTGTCTTTCAGTGCCTGAATTCCATTAGATGCTAATTCTCTCCTAATTGATATCGACTTCCCAAGCGTAATATCATCATTAACAAAATCTTTTATTGCGGAAAATGTATTTGCAATGTCTGATACTTGCGGATTACTGCTCTCTTTTAGACTATCTATTTGCGTTGTGAAAACTGATAAAAGTAAAAAAATTAGAATGAGTGTAGTTAGTTGCTTTTTATATAAAATAAAGTACAGTAGAAATAAAAAACCCATTGATATCAATACCGTTCTGGATGAGGTCATTATTATAATTGTTGTTATTGCAAGAATTGCAAGCCATTTTAATGTATTTTTTTTTAAAAACAAGAAAAAGGGGGCTAACATAATCATTGTGATTGCTAAATCGTTTGGATTCCATTGAAATCCAGTTGGTGGCTGAATTAATGATGGTATTGCAAATGAATCCAAGGTTGGCTGCAATGATGGCTCTCTTCCAAAAAATGTCACTATGCTTGAAAATGGCGATATGGGCAATCTGAATGCTGTCAAAGATTCTAATAGAGATAGTATAATTTCTAGACCAAAAGCAAATCCGGCAATCTTCAAAGCTCTAAAAAGTTTTTTTTTAGAGCTAAAATTTATCGTTATGGTTAACACTACAGATATTCCACAAAATATATAAAAAAGATATTGAATGGTATAGAGTTTATTTATTGACCAAAAAACAGATAAAAAGTACCATAGGAAAAAAATAAGTAAAAAAAATATATAATTTTTAGAAAAATATTTAAGGTTGATTTTATAATTATTAATACGCATTTCTCTAAGAGTAAATAAAACTAATGATCCAAGAATTAAATGGAATAAGTAAAAATTTCCATAGCTAATACCCACACCTATAACGCTCGAAAAAATAAAAATTTCACTTAGTTTTGGTAATTGAATCATTTTATATCTTTTGCTCAACAAATTTATTCCAAAACCCTATTTTTTTATTCTGTAGGTATAGAAAGTATGTAATTAATAGAAAGAGTTCTGCTAAAAATAACGATATAGGAAATGAGAGTATCTGATATTTTTCGAATATAATAAAGTTAATTATTAAAAGCATAAAGCTTGAAAGAACAATAAAGCGATTTACAATCTTATCAAGATTAATTGACAACATCCATTGCCTTCCTAATACATGGGAGATTTTAATTATTGGTATACTAAGTGCTAATATTTTTAATACAACTGAACTACCAATAAAATCTTTACCTAAATAAAACACAATAAATTTGTCAGAAAATATAATAGTACATACAGACATTGTAATTCCCAATATAGTGTATGCATAAAAAATTGTTTTTGTATGAGTAATGGCTTTTGCTTTATTTATTGATATTTGTGATATCAAAAAAGGGTAAATTGCTTGTCCAAGTGGTCCAAAAATAGAAATTAGCGCTTTAAAAAATTTTTCTGCACTATTTAGTAATCCTATTGATTCAATTGAAAGTTGTGTACTAAGCCAAAAAAGCATAATCATTGAACATAATGGTGGAACAATACTCAAAGAAAATGTACTCCAACTTTCAGAAAGAGATTTGATCAACTCAAAACGTGAAACAATGCTCATTTTAACATTTTTAAAAATCCACGATAAGCTGATTAAACAAATTGCTAATGAAGAAAGAGCTTGGAGAAGAAATACAATCCAGATGTCGTTTATTGATTTAACAAAGAAAAATACCGGAATTATTGTTATTATTCTAATTGATATTTTTAGGATTGCAAATGGTAAAACTTTTTGAATACCTTGAAAATACCAGAGCGGTGTAAAACCACTCAAAATTGAACTAACTAGTGTAAAAAAAACTATTGAACTGTATTTTTCAAAAACCGGTAAAAAATATGCTGAGAGTAAACAAATGATTATACAAGGTATGGTTAATATTAGCTTAGCGCTATAAACTTTGCTTACAATAAAGTTGTTCTGATTGTTTTTTAGTGCTATTTCTCGGGTGGCTGATAATGAAAATCCATACTCCATTATCAAAACACAAACCACTCCAAGAGTGCTTGCAAGTCCCATTATTCCGATACCTTCAGCAAGAACAGTTCTAGCTAAAAATGGAAGCAAGGCTATTGAAATTACATAATCAGATAAATTAACTAGATAGAAAGCGATAGAGTTTATAAAAATAGGATGTTTTAGTTTTAACATTTCCCTTGGTCAGTATAAAAAAATAGCATCCGACATTAAGCAGAGTCTTTTGCCAGTCTAATTATATCTCCATCTTTAACAAATTTTCTACATGCGCTTAATCCTTGGTTATCAAAGTTCAGTTTTTCACCTTTTTCATTAACCCATCCAACTATTCTGCCTGGATTTCCAACTATTAGTGCATGGTCAGGAACATCTTTTGTAACTACGCTACCTGCACCAATTAAAGAATAAGATCCTATTATAGTACCACAAACAATAGTTGCATTTGCACCTATTGATGATGATTTTTTAACTAAAGTTTTCTGATAAAACTCAGTTCCTCTTTGAGGAAATTCACATCTTGGAACTAGAACGTTTGTGAAGACCATTGAGGGGCCACAAAAAACATAATCCTCTAATTCCACACCTTCGTATATAGATACATTATTTTGAACTTTAACATTATTTCCAATGCTTACATTATTTCCAATGTTTACGTTTTGGCCAATCGAACATCTCTCTCCAATGATTGACCCTGACTGGATATGAGAAAAGTGCCAAATTTTAGTTTTATTTCCAATAGATACATTTTCATCTATAATTGCATGTTCATTCACGTAATAATTTTTTTCGCTCATAATCATTCATTCCTTTTTTTTAATGTTTAATTATAGAAATTGATAAGGAAAAAATAAATCCAGCAAACATGCTTAATAAAACTATAATTGCTCTACTTGGACGAGATTTATTTACTGGTGGTTTTGCCTCATCTAAAATATTAATTATTGGAGTTTGCTTGACTTCATTAATTCGTGCAAGCTCTAACTGTTTCTGTAAAGTAACATAAACCTGCTGCTTAGCCTCGACTTCTCTAAGTTTTTGAGAAAATTTCATAAAAAGTTCTGCTGATGCCTCGTACCCCCTATTGCGTTCTTTAAAATTTTTTAAGTTATCCTCAAGGTCTTCAAGCTCTGACTTAACAACTACCAGTCTATCGCTTATAAATAACTTTTCTTTAGCTGCCTGAGCAGAATTTTGTTTTTGAATATAAATTTGAATTTGAGAGCCAATAAAATTAGCTATTTCTGCTGCTAAAAAAGGTGACTCCATTTCGATATTTACCTGTATCAGTCCAGTTCTTCTATCTTCATTCACACTAAGTAAGCTAAAATACTTTTCTATCGCACTATTTAAAGTGTTTTCATCGGAGACAGTAGTTTTAAAAAGTTTTGACAAATATCCTTTTTCTTCAAAATTCCAATAGTTTATTAAATTTTGATTACCATCGACTGTATTTTCCCATTTATTTACTATAACCTTTTCTGCTATTCTTCTTGATTTTGCAACGTCAGTAATGTTGTAATTTTGATCACTTCTTCCAATATTGATACCTGCTGTTAAGGCTAAGGATTGTAACTGATCAGTGCCAGAAGAAGTATTATCAGCAGGAAATAATGAAATACCAGCTGAATAATAATTTGTAAGCTGTAATGAGGCCAAAGCCCCTAAGAACCCTAAGAAAAGCATCCACTTAAATATAAAAAGTCGATCCTTAAAAATAATTTTAAAAACTATTTTAAAATCTAGAATTCCATCATTAATAATTGGTTGCACAATCTCTTCTTTGTCTTCTATGGATAGATTATTTGTATCTGGATATTCTAGCTTGAGTTTTTCTATAACGTCAAAAGGGATGCTAGTGTGTCCCTTTTCATAATTTATTAGAGTAGCCCTAGATACTCCGATTTTTTTAGCCATTTCTTTTTGGGTAACCTGATTAATAATCCGATATTTTTTTAAAAGATTGCTATTTTTTTTTACACTATCCTCCATTAGAACTATTTGCTTGATTAGACAATAACATTAGAGTAAATAATGCAGTTGCGATGTCACCTATTTGACTCGAAATTCTACCAAATGATTGCCAACCTGATGGCTGTCTAGCAGAACCAATAAGGCTTTTTTTATGAACAATAATTCTTGCACCCTCTGGAACAGCCTGCCATCCAATCTTTTTTCTTGGTATGGCTTTGCCATTTGGCTCAATAACTGTAACATCTCGAGAATCTGCAAAAGAATTAAATCCTCCAGCTAATGAAATATAATCTTTAACATTATGAGACTTTTTATATGTTATATATCCAGGATTATGAACCTCGCCAATGACTTGAATTGTTCCAGTTCTTTTTAAAACATTTAGGCTATCTCCATCTTCTAAAATAAAATTCATGTTTTCCCATGCAACTTTCAATGAATCCCTAAAAACCTCTATACCTGAATCAAGAGCATCGTTTGTAACGCCACCCGATGCAATAATTACATCCTTGAGCGTTTTTTGATTATTCACATTATAAAGTCCAGGACTATATACTTCACCACTTATCATAACAGACTTCAATGGTTTAAAATATCTGTTTGGAGGAACAGATATTTGATCAAATTTTTGAATTTTTATTTCTTCTTTCTTAGATAAATCTATAGAGATTTTTTGTATTTCTTCTGAATTATCCTTTCTTCGAAATATAGATATATTTTTTGTGTCCATCGTTCTTATAAAAATAGGGTCTAGTAAAGAACCATCAATTTTTAATAAATCCACCAAAGTTGCGCCTTCTTTATATGGGATGCGTCCAGGTGACTTAACTTTTCCTTTCAATACGATATATTCTTCAGATGAATGGAATATTGGCACATGTAAACTATCACCATCATAAACTAAATGATTAGAGAGTTCATTGCTATTTAATACATCAGAGCGTTGATTTTTATAATTATTATTAACCAAATAAACGTGATTATTTGCATGAGAGGAAAATCCGCCGGAATAATTTATCAAATCCTGAATATTCTCAGTTTGAGAAGACTCATAATAGCCAGGCGTTTTGACTCTTCCACTAATAGCTATTGTAGACTTTCTTGGAGGGATATAAATAACATCTTGATCCAATAACCTAATATCTGATAAAGATTTACCAAAGTATAGATATTCATATAAATCGACCTTTGAAACTATTTTACCCTCTCTAATTACTTGAATTTCTCTTAAAGATCCATTCAAATCAACTCCACCTGCCTGTGAAAGAGATGAAAATACAGATGAAAATGGGTGAATAACGTGCGTTCCTGGGTAAACCGCAAAACCTACAACGTGAATGTTGATAGATTTTAATTCACCAAGGGTAACATCTAAAAAAGTTGCGGGTTTTTGACCTAATAATGTTGAATAAACTTTTGAATATCTATTTTTAATATAGATTTTAGCATCACTTATTTTCATACCTATGAGACTTAATGTGCCAATATCCTTCAAAAATACCTGCCCATCTCTATTAATTATTTCAGAGGTATTCTGTTCTATGGATCCAAATAAAGAAATAATTATTTCATCACCAGGACCTAAAACATAATCATTAGGGGTAGGCAAATTTTGCCAAAACGGAATAGTGTCACGAACCTCAAAGATATCGTATCCAACGTATGGCATAATATTCGAGGAATCTTTAAGGGAGTTAAGTCTATCTAATAATTTTTGAGTATTTGCTATAAGCGATTCAACCTCTTTTCGAGTGTAGATGACTTTGTCAGGCAGGGCAGTACTCCTTGCGGTTTCCTCAGCACCCTTAATATCTTTAGGCTTTTGAGGCTCTTGGCTTTTTAATGCATCTTCATACTGTTTTCGAATATTTTCAATATCCTGCAATGACTGACCGCTGCATACAGAGGTTATTGATATGGTTAAAAAAAGAGTGCAAAACAATTTCTTTGAAAAAATAGTATAAATTCTATATGTCATAATAAAATATACGTTTTATAGAGGAAATGTCAAATAGTTTATACAAAATGTAAATCACATATTTGAGGGTATTTTACATTTTTTTACATTAATTTTACATAAAGTATAATTATTGACGGTAATTGCATCTTATTTTACCAAAATAGACTTTTTTGAATTTTAAATATTAATGTATTAGTTCGCCTTATGCTATCGGGGATGGGATTATTTAACCATACATTATCATTAGAATTAACAAAACCTATGTTTTCATAGTATTCATTTTCATAATACAAGTCAAAAACCCAATCATTATATCTGTAAATCAAAGATAACCTAAGCTCTAGTTTTACCTCAGGGGGAAAATGATATACTACTCCATGCCTTTCATAATTAAATGCTGGTAAAATGGTCCAATTTTTACCCTCATATCCTAAAAATAAATAAAAGTCATCAGAGTCTGCCCCTGAATGTGCTGACCACCTTCTTCCCATATAGGTGTTATTTTTATATATATCTTCATCAAACCATGATGCTGTTGTTCCTCTGTGATCTGAGAATGTCCTTTGAATTAAATCAAGGTACTCTACTCCAAAAATGATGTTTTTATTACCAAATAACCCTTTTTTC
>MDSX01088848.1_pt1 | contig 22874 bp, 24 predicted proteins | sample 811141 | NCBI WGS metagenome assembly MDSX01 (sample SAMN05326642, study PRJNA326480) | marine metagenome | isolation source: seawater | place: Atlantic Ocean: South East | collected 2010
CTTGACCGAATGAATGAAGGGGTTGAAAGTGCTGAAAAAGCTGTTATTGCATATGGAGGTGTTCAAATGGGTCAATTGGAAAAAAATGTCTCGTGGATTTCTCTTTTTATTGCCTTAGCTCCGATGCTTGGTTTCATGGGAACTGTAATTGGAATGATTCAGGCTTTCGATAAAATTGAAGCAGCTGGAGATATGCAACCTTCTTTAGTTGCCGGTGGTATTAAAGTTGCTCTTTTAACAACTGTTTTTGGACTAATTGTAGCAATTATACTCCAGGTATTTTATAATTATATTGTTGCCAAAATAGATAGCATAGTAAATGACATGGAGGATGCATCAATAACCTTAATTGATATTTTAGTAGCCAATAAAAAATAGTTTAACAAATACTTTTCGAAAAATGAATTTTCAAAATATTATTAAAATAGTTAGTGCTTTGTTAGGGGTCATAGGCGTACTCTTTTTATTTAGAATTATGAATCTTGGAGATGATCAAATTAAGATGGATGCTAGTATGGGAGATTTTTCATCAGTATCTCCTCTTATCACCCTTGCTCTTATTATTTTGGCAATCGCTGTAATAGTAACCCTTGTGTTTTCAATAATGAACTTAGCTTCAGACTCTAGTAAGTTAAAAAAAGCATTGATGACAACTGGTTTGTTTTTGTTAGTAGTCGCTATTGCATATGCTTTATCTGAGGGTGTTGAAACTCCTATGAAAGATGGTCAAGTTCTTTCTGCAGGAGGTTCTAGACTTGTTGGAACAGGAATTAGATCTTTTTACATACTTACTTTCGTTGCTTTTGGATCAATGATGTTTTCGGGAATCAAGAAAATTGTGAAAAAATAAATTATTATGGCAAAAAGATCAGCACCAGAGGTAAATGCAGGCTCTATGGCAGATATTGCTTTTTTACTCTTAATCTTCTTTCTTGTTACAACTACAATCGAGACAGATAGCGGACTTAACAGGAAGCTCCCACCAATGGAAGAAGTTATTGATCCTCCAATTATTAAACAGAAAAATATTTTCACTGTAGTAGTTAATAAAAATAATCAATTACTAGTTGAGGAGGAATTGACGGATATATCTGATGTTAGATCTTTGGCTGTAGATTTTTTAGATAATGGAGGAGGAACAGGTGAAGACGCTTGTGATTTTTGTCAGGGTAAAAGAGATCCTTCATCATCAGATAATCCAGAAAAAGCTATTATATCTTTAAAAAATGATCGAGAAACTTCATATAAGATGTATATAGCTGTTCAAAATGAATTGGTTGCTGCATATAATGAATTAAGAAATAGAGAATTCATGAATTTAAACCCAATGATTGGAATGAATTTTGTCGAGGCAAATAGTCGTTATTCTGATCCAAGAACTTCTCCTGCTGAAAAAGAAAAGCTTAAGCCACTTTTAAGTACAGTAAAATTAATGTTTCCTCAAAAGCTTTCTGAGGCTGAACCTAATAAAGATTAATATGTCAAAATTTAAAAAGAAAAAAGGCGGGGATTTACCTGCGATTTCAACTGCATCTCTTCCTGATATTGTTTTTATGTTACTATTCTTTTTTATGGTTGCAACTGTTATGAGAGACAGTACTTTAATGGTTAATAATTCCTTACCAGCAGCTGATCAGGTTCAAAAATTAGATAAAAAAGACAGAGTGATGTATATTTATGCCGGGAAGCCATCTTCGAGATATGAAGACAAATACGGGTCTACTGCCAAAATTCAGTTGAATGATAAATTTGCAGTAGTGGAAGAAGTTGGTGCATTTGTTTTGGCTGAAAGGGCTTCAAAAAGACAGGAACTTCAAAATGTTCTTACAACAGCACTAAAAGTTGATGGAGAGACCAAAATGGGATTAGTCAGTGATATTAAACAAGAATTAAGAAAAGTAAATGCCTTAAAACTTAATTACACTACTCGTATTGGAGAGTATACTCAGAACATAGATTAATTTAAAAATTTCTTATAAAATTAAGCACCAAATTGGTGCTTTTTTTATTTAATTTTAAGTAATAATTAGATATGAGTTATAATTATATTCTTGTTTTTCTTTTAGGCATTTTTTTTTCTTATGGCCAGTCAAATATATATATTCCAGATTCATTATCTAATTTAAAATATAGAGAAGATCAATTTTATATAGGAGCTAATTATGTTTTATTAAGTAGTGATAATAACTCAATTCGACAAAATGATTTTTCTAATCAAATTCATTTAGGATTTATTAGAGACATTCCTATGAATAAAAAAGGTAATTTTTCAGTTGGAATGGGTTTAGGAACTTCTTATACTCAATTTCAATCAAATCTTGATTTTAAAACAGGTGAAATTCTAAATGAAAAATACAATTCAGCAAAATACTTTTCATTAAATATGCCTTTTGAAATTAGATGGAGATCCTCTGATTCTAAATCATTTAATTTTTGGAGAATTTATCTTGGAACCCAAATTCAATATAATTTTATATCTGATCGTATTAGTGCTTTAAAAAAAATTACAACAGTTTCTACTATAAACTTTGGTTATAACACATGGAATTTTTCTTTAGGATACGATTTAACTCCAAGACTTATTGATTCTAAAAACAATCAATTCGATCAATTTAATTTGTTAACAGTTGGTTTAATTTTTTATTTTTTATAAGCTAGATTTCTTTTCTTAATCGAGCAACAGGTAATCCAAGCTGTTCTCTGTATTTTGCCACAGTTCTTCTAGCAATAACATATCCTTTTTCTTTTAAACTTAATGAAAGCGCTTGATCTGCTAAAGGGGTTTTCTTGTTTTCAGAAGAAATAAGCTCTTGTAAAATTTTTTTAATTTCAATGCTAGAAATGTCTTCACCTTCATCATTTTTTAGTCCTTCAGAAAAAAAGCTTTTTACTAGCTTAATTCCATACGGAGTATCAATATACTTACTATTGGCTACTCTTGAAACTGTTGAGATATCCATGCCAATCGTATTAGCAATATCTTTCAATATCATTGGTTTTAGTAGTTTCTCGTCACCATTTAAAAAGTATTCTTTTTGGTGATTAATTATAGCATTAATAGTAATTAGCAGAGTTTGATATCTTTGATTAATTGCATCAATAAACCATTTTGCTGAATCTAATTTTTGTTTTATGAATTGAACAGCTTCATTATCCATTTTATTTTTAGATGAAGACTCTTTATATCCTTTTAACATCTCTTTATAGTTTCCTGAAACATGAAGTTCAGGAGCATTTCTTCTATTTAGAATAACATTTAATTTTCCATCTTCGATAGAAAGAATAAAATCTGGAATAATTTGATTATTTCTACTTTCAGTTGATAAATTACCTCCAGGCTTAGGATTCAATTTTGAAATGGATTCAATTATTAATTTAAGAGTGTCCTTGTCTATTTTATATTTGTCAATTAGTTTTTGATAATGCTTTCTTGAAAACTCATCAAAAGACTGAGTTAAAATCTTTTCAGCTAATATCAAGACTTCGCTTTTAGAAGTCTTTCGTTTTAATTGAAGTATTAAACATTCTTTTAAATCTCTTGCTCCTACACCAGGAGGATCAAGACTTTGAACTTTTTTTAAAATATTTTTTACTTGATCAGATGTAACAAAAATATTTTGAGAAAAGGCTAAATCGTCTACTATTTCATCTAGATCTCGTCGAATATATCCGCTTTCATCTATACTACCAATTAAGAAGTCAGCTATAGGAATTTCTTCGGTTTTAATCATTAGATTTTGAGCTTGACTTTTTAGATTCTGATGAAAAGAGATTCCTCCAGAAACCGGAATTATTTTATCATCATCATTGGAACTATAATTATTAATTTCAGTCTTATATGATGGTATTTCATCATCATTAATATAATCATCAATATTTAAATCATCACTTTCAGATAGATTTTCATCAACAATATCATCCTTACCAACTTCTTCTTTACCAGTTTCAAGAGCAGGGTTATCTCCAATCTCATTTTGTATTTTTTGTTCTAATTCAAGTGTTGAAAGTTGAATAAGTTTCATTAACTGAATCTGCTGAGGAGAAAGTTTTTGTGATAGTTTAAGATTTAGCTGTTGCTTAAGCATTTAATCTAAAATTTAATTCAAAGTTAGAAAAATATGATATAGAAAAATTAAAAGGATGCATTTTGAGGTGTCCTTGGAAATGGAATTACATCTCTTATATTACTCATGCCTGTTGAAAATTGAACTAATCTTTCGAAACCGAGTCCAAATCCACTGTGAGGTACACTCCCAAATCTTCTAAGATCAATATACCACCATAATTCTTTTTCGTCTATTTTCATCTCTTTCATTCGATTTTTTAAAACATCTAATCTTTCTTCACGTTGAGAGCCTCCAACAATTTCTCCTATTCCAGGAAATAAAATATCCATTGCTCTAACCGTCTTGTTGTCATCATTCATTCGCATATAAAATGCTTTGATTTTTGCAGGATAATCAAATATTATTACTGGGCATTTAAAGTGTTTTTCTACAAGAAATCTTTCATGCTCACTTTGCAAATCAACCCCCCATTCATTTATTATGTATTTAAATTTATTTTTTTTGTTGGGTTTTGAATTTTTTAGAATAGATATTGATTCTGTGTAACTAATTCTTTTAAAATTATTATTTAAAACAAAATTGATTTTATCAATTAAACCTAATTCACTTCTTTCAATTTGAGGCTTATTTTTTTCTTCATTTTTGTACCTATTATCTAGAAAGTTTAGTTCATCACTACATTTCAAAATAATTTGATTCAAAACGTATTTAATAAATTCTTCGGCTAAATTCATATTATTATCTAGGTCATAAAAAGCCATTTCAGGTTCAATCATCCAAAATTCTGCTAAATGTCGAGCAGTATTTGAATTTTCTGCTCTAAAAGTTGGACCAAAAGTGTATACATTTCCAAGTCCAGAAGCGTAGCTTTCTGCCTCGAGTTGTCCTGAAACTGTTAAGTGGGTTTCTTTACCAAAGAAATCATTTTTATAATCAATATTCTTTTTAGAGCTGTTATAAGCTAAAGTTGTGACTTTAAACATTTCACCAGCTCCTTCAGCATCACTTCCAGTTATGATTGGCGTGTTTATGTAGTAAAAATTTTTCTTTTGAAAAAATTCATGGACAGAAAAAGCAAGAATAGATCTTATCCTCATAATAGCATTAAAAGTCGTAGTACGAATTCTTAGATGGGCTTTTTCTCTTAAAAATTCTAGGCTATGTTTTTTTGGTTGAATTGGATATGTATCAGGATCAGATTCACCAATAATTACAATTTTTATTACCTCAATTTCAAAACTTTGACCACTTCCTTGACTTTGAATTAAATTACCAATTACTTTTATTGCAGCTCCAGTATTAATTTTTTTTAAGATTCTTTTATCAGTATTTTCATAATCAATTACACATTGAAGATTTTCAATAGATGATCCATCATTAATGGCTATGAATCTATTTGCTCTGAAAGTTTTTACCCATCCATAAACTTCAATATTTTCAATTGATTTATTTTGAGAAAGAAGATTGATAATTTTATTCATTAATTAAAATTCAGATACAAATATACTATTTTGGAAATGGTTTTTTTGCTTGTTTTTTTAGTCATTTTTTTCTTCAATTATCTTGATTTTAGGATTTTTCATTGTTTTTTCATTGCTTATTTTATCTTCGAGAGAAATTAAAAGCGATGGAAGTAATATCAAGTTTGCTAGCATTGCAAACAGTAAAGTTACAGAAACTAGTCCACCAAGTGCAACTGTTCCTCCAAAGTTTGAACTCATAAAAACTGCAAAGCCAAAAAATAAAACAACCGAAGTATAAAACATACTAATTCCTGTTTCTCTAAGACTCGAATATATTGCTGGTTTAATCTTCCATTTATTTGCATTTAATTCTTGTCTATATTTTGCTAAAAAATGTATGGTGTCATCAACAGAAATTCCAAATGCAATACTAAAAACAAGAATTGTAGATGGTTTTAAAGGTATTCCACTAAAACCCATAACACCTGCAGTTGCTATTAATGGAAGAAGGTTTGGGATCAAAGAAATAATTATCATTTTTATTGATCTAAACATGTATGCCATAAATATTGCAATTAAAATTATTGCAAGCGTTAGAGATAAGAAAAGGTTTTTTACTAAATATTTTGTTCCTTTTAAAAAAAGAAGAGATTTTCCAGTTAATAAAACCTCGAATCTTTCGGAGGGAAATATTTTGTTTAGACTTAGTTTAAGGTTTTTTTCAATTTCTTCAATCCTTATAGTAGAAATATCTTTCATAAAGGTAGTTATCCTTCCATATTGTCCAGTACTATCTATATAATTGGATAATAATTTCTCATTACTTTTTGCATTATTTATATATTTAGAAATGAATCTGTTTTCTTGAGAAGTAGGTAATTTATAATAATTAGGATTACCATTATAGTATGCTTGTTTGGCAAATTTATACGCATTAACTATTGATATAGGAGATGCTAATTCTGGATATTCTTCAATAGTTTGATGAAACCTATCAATACGCTTAAGGTTTGCTAGACTATACATTCCATTTTTTCTTTTAGTATTTAATAAAATTTCAATAGGAACAACACCTGAAAATTCGTTATCAAAAAACTTAAGATCACTAAAAAAAGCAGATTTTTTTGGCATATCTTCAATTAAGCTTCCAGAAATTTTAATTTGATAAATACCAATTATCCCTAAAATTAAAGCAAGTAAAGAAATTATATAAACATTAATTCTTTTATTTTTTACATTATTTTCCATCCAACTAACAACTTTGTCGATGGTTTTATTTTTTAAATGTTTTAAATGCTTTGGGCTTGGAATAGGAAGAAAGCTATAAATAATTGGAATTAGAAACAGAGAGAGTAAAAAAATTCCGAAAATATTTATTGAAGCAACAATTCCAAATTCTTTAAGTATTTTGCTATTTGTAAGAATAAATGTAGCAAATCCACAAGCTGTAGTTAAATTTGTCATTAATGTTGCATTTCCAATTTTAACAATTACTCTTTGAAGAGATTTTATTTGGTTTCCATGTTTTGCAACTTCTTGTTGATATTTATTAATTAGAAAAATGCAGTTAGGAACACCGATAACAATAATTAATGGAGGTATAAGTGCAGTAATAACAGTTATTTCATAGTTTAGGAATCCCAATACTCCAAATGACCACATTACTCCAATTAAAACAACTATAAGAGAAATTAAAGTAGCTCTAAAAGATCTAAAAAACAGAAAAAATATTAAAGAAGTTAAAGCCATTGCGGAAAAAACAAAAACACTAATTTCATCAATTATATTTTGTGCATTTAATGTCCTTACATAAGGCATTCCCGAAACTTTTAAATCAATTTTGTTTTCTTTTTCAAAAGCAGCTATCATGGGAAGAAAAACATCAGTGATAAAAAGCTTTCTTTCCTTTTTATTTACAATATCTGGATCCATATAAAATATAGATCTTATAGTTTTGGTTGAAGTGCTATAAATTAGATTTTTATAAAAAGGAAGTTCTAAAAATAATTTTTCTTTATAATTAAAGATTTCATTTTCACCAAGTGAATTTGAACTTAAAATTGATTTTATTTCAAATTTTTCTTTTTTGGTATTCTTTATTAATGTACTGAGATTATTTGTTCCAATTGAAAAATCAATTTCTTTTAATTCGGAAAGTTTTGAGTTAAAAACATTCCAAGATTTAAACTTGATCTCATCAAAAATAGTTGAATCTTTAACTGCAATAAGTAAGACATTTCCTTCATCACCAAATTGATCAATAAATTTTTTATAAAGGATATTATCTATATGATTATCTGGTAATAAATTAGCTTCTGAAAAAGTGAATCGAATATTTTTCCATTGATTTGCCCAAAATAAAGTAACCCCAATAATTGTAATTAAAATTAAGATTCGGTTTCTAAGAATTAAACGGGCAATAATTTCCCAAAAACTCGAATTAATAGAATTTTTCATATTGGGACTTAATATTTACGGAGTTTAAATGGTTAGAATCTCTTTTTCTTTATTAGAAAAAAGATCATCAACTTTTTTAATATAGGAGTCTGTTAAGTTTTGAACATCCAATTCTGAATTATTTTTCAAATCATCTGAAATTTGTGATTTTTTGACCTCATCATTTGCATCTTTTCTTGAATTACGAATACTAACCTTTGCATTTTCAGATTCAGTTTTAGCTAATTTAACTAACTGTATTCTTCTTTCTTCAGTTAAAGGAGGAATATTTATAATTAATGAATCTCCATTATTCATAGGAGTAAATCCAATATTAGCTATTAAAATTGCTTTTTCAATGTCAGCAATTATCGATTTTTCCCAAGGCTGAATAGTTAATGTCCTTGAATCAGGGGTATTAATGTTGGCTATTTGGGTCAACGGCGTATTGGATCCATAATAATCAACCATTACATTTGATAACATAATTGGATTTGCCTTTCCTGCTCTAATATTAAGCAGCTCTTTTTCAAGGTGCTTTATTGCATTAATCATATTTTCTTTTGCAGTTTCAAGTATAAACTCTATTTCTTCCATTATTAATTATATGTATACTTTTGTTCCGATTGATTTCCCATTGACTATTTTTTTTAAATTTCCTTTTGTGTTCATATCAAAAACAATAATAGGTAAATTGTTTTCTTGACTAAGCGTGAAGGCAGTTGTGTCCATAATTTTTAAGCCTTTTTTTAGAACCTCATCAAAGGAAAGAGAGTCAAATTTAACAGCATTTAAGTTTTTTTCAGGATCTTCATCATAAATTCCATCAACACGAGTTCCTTTTAAAATTACATCTGCATTAATTTCTATCGCTCTAAGAACAGCAGCAGAATCAGTTGTAAAAAAAGGATTTCCAGTCCCACATCCAAAAATTACAACTCTTCCTTTTTCTAAATGACGAGTTGCTTTTCTTTTTATGTAAGGCTCAGCTATTGCCTCAATCTTTATTGCTGTTTGAAGACGAGTAGGAACGCCATTATCTTCCAGAGAAGACTGAAGTGCTAATCCATTAATTACGGTAGCTAGCATACCCATATAATCTGCTTGAACCCGATCCATTCCTTTACTTGCTCCAGAAACTCCTCTAAAAATATTTCCACCTCCAATTACAATCGCAATCTCAACTCCTTCTTTTTGAATTTCTTTAATTTCTTTAGCATAATCATCTAACCTTTGGGGATCAATGCCATGATGATGATCTCCCATTAAAGCTTCACCACTTAGTTTAAGTAAAATCCTTTTATGTAACATTCAATTAATATCTAACAAATATAAATAAATAATTTTTCGTCCTTTTCAAAATTTTATTTAGCACGCTTTAAGGCTTAGATCGATATGAGGTGCCGAATGAGTCAATGCACCAATTGATATGTAATCCACGCCAGTTCTTGCTACTTCTTCTATGTTGTGTTCATTTATTTCACCTGACGCCTCTGTTTTAACTATTCCATTAATTATACTTACAGCATCATATAATTGAGAAACATTCATATTATCTAATAATATCCTATCAACAAAACTGAACTTTAATACTATTTTGATTTCTAATATATTTCTAACTTCAACAATAATGATAGGTTTTTGTTCTAATTTCTTTATAAAAGAACCAATTTTATTAAGAACAGTATTCAAGTCATTCGAATAATCAATGTGATTGTCTTTTATAAGAATCGTATCAAAAAGTCCCATTCGATGATTTTCTCCTCCACCAATTTTTACAGCCCATTTTTCAGGATATCTAAAATTTGGAGTAGTTTTTCTTGTATCCAGTATAATAGTATCAAATGACTCAACTTTTTTTACTAAACTATTTGTTATTGTTGCGATCCCACTCATTCTTTGTAAAGTATTTAAAATAATTCTTTCTATAGCCAGAATTGACCTAGCATTTCCTTCAATTAAAAAAGGAACAGAACCTTTATTTACGTTGGAGCCATCACTTATTAGTTTTTTAAATTTAATATCAGAATCATAAAAATTTAATATTTTTTCAACTAATTGAATTCCAGCAATTATGCATGATTCTTTAACATCAAGTTTAGCAGACTTTATAGAATTAGTTGGAATACAAGCCATAGAGCTTATATCTCCACTTTGAATATCTTCAGATATAGCATTTTTGATAAAAAGATCTAAGTCATTTTTGTACTGTTTATAAAATAGATCAGACATTGTTAAAAAAGTTAACTTAATGAAAGCATTTTTTCAATTGATGCTTTAGACTTATTTATCAAACTTATATTTAGATTAATCTCAGGGGATTCATTTAAAAGACATTTATGTAGTTTTTCTAATGTATTGAGTTTCATATATGCACATTCGCTACAGGCGCAAGATTCATCTTCAACTGGAGCTGCAATGAATGTTTTTTTTGGACAAGCCTTTTGCATTTGGTGAAGTATGCCTATTTCTGTAGCTACTATGTATGAGGTGCTTGAATCTTTTTTAACATAATTTAGAAGAGCCGATGTGCTTCCGATAAAGTTTGCGATATCAAGTATAGTTGAAGTACTTTCAGGATGAGCAATAAACTTTGCATTAGGATGTTTTTTTACTAAAGCGATTATCCTGTCTAATGAAAAAGCTTCATGAACAATACAAGACCCATTCCATAATATCATATCTCTGTTCGTTTCTTTAATTAGATATTTCCCTAAGTTTTTATCTGGAGCAAAAATTATAGACTTATTTTTTGGAATACTATTAATAATTTTTTTGGCGTTACTTGAAGTGCATACAATATCACTTAGTGCTTTTATTTCTGCAGAACAGTTAATATAAGATACAACGACTGCGTCCGGATGTTTTTTAATAAATTTTTTGAAGTCATTAGGCGGGCATGATTCTGCTAAAGAACAACCGGCTTTAAGATCTGGAAGTAATATTTTTTTAGATGGACTAATTATTTTTGCTGTTTCTGCCATAAAATGAACACCAGCCAAAACAATTATATCAGATTTAACTTTTGAAGCGCATTGTGCGAGATATAAACTATCACCAAGAAAATCAGCTATTTCTTGAATTTCCGGTGATTGATAATAATGAGCTAAAATAACAGCATTTTTTTCTTTTTTTAATCGAAGAATTTCTGAGATCAAATAAGAATCACTAAAAACCTTTTTGACGTTTTTATGTCTAGTTCTTTTTGAGTTTATAACCGAGCCAATGTTTAATGATTTCATCAAAAATATTTCAGTAAAATTATTAAATTAATTTTTCAAAATCAGAAATTTCTTTAGCATTTTCAATTTTATATTTTCCAATTGAGATTCTTTTTAATTTAGAAAGATGAGCTCCGCTTTCCAATGATGTTCCAAAATCATGAGCTAAGGATCTAATATAGGTTCCTTTGCTGCATTCAACTTCAAAAATCACTTTGGGAAGATTTACAGATTTTATTTTAAATCGTTTAATTTCAATTTTACGAGGACTAATTTCTATAGGTTCTTTATTTCTTGCATATTCGTAAAGTCTTTTGCCTTTCTTTTTTATAGCTGAAAATATAGGGGGTGTCTGATCAATTAAACCAATAAAATCTTTTGTTTTATTAATAATCATTTGTTTATTTAAATGTTTGTAAGAAAATTTTTTATTGGGGGTCGTTTCTAGGTCATAAGAAGGTGTTGTTGAACCAAAACAAAATTCGCCGTAGTAAACTTTTGACATTTCCTGTATATTATGAATTAGTTTTGTAGCTTTCCCAACTGCAAGAATTAATAAACCCGAAGCCAAAGGATCTAATGTGCCTGCATGTCCAGTTTTTAATTTTTTAATATTATATGCTTTAGATAAAACATATCGAATTTTATTTACAACTTGGAATGAAGACCATAGTTTAGGTTTATTAATTAAAATTATCTTTCCTTTGATAATTTCATCAGAACTATTATTAAAATTGAATAACTCCATAAGAGATTATAAAAAAACCTAAAATAAAACAATAAAAAGCAAAATATTTTAGCTTACTATTTTCAACAATTTTGATCATTAATCTGCAAGCTAATATTCCTGTTACAAATGCTGAAATAAAAGCAGTGAATAATGAGGCTGTAAAGTCAAAAGTTATAACTTCAGAAAAAAATAATTTTTTAGCCATACTTCCAAAAATAAGAGGTATGACCATAAGGAAAGAGAATTTAGCGGCTTCAGATTTATTAATACCTAATAACACAGCCATAGCAATTGTGGCTCCACTTCTTGAAATCCCTGGAAGAATAGCCAATGCTTGTATAGTGCCTATAATAAATCCATTTTTAATAGTAATATTATTTAACCTTGAATTTGAACTTAGTTTATCTGTTTTATACAGTAAAACTGAAGTAATTATCAACATCGTTCCTACAAATAAAATATTGGAATCAAAAAATACATTTATATAATCTTCAAAAAATAATCCGACAATAGAAGCAGGAATCATAGAAATAATAATACTAGAAAGAAATATGTTTCTTTTTTTAGTTTTATTTTTTAAAATAAGTAAAATATCATTTTGAAAAACCCATAAAGTACTAAGAGCAGTTGCAAAATGTAAGACTAGAGAAAATTCAAGACCTTGATTTTTTATAAGATTAATATTAAAAAAATACTTATAAATTTCTATATGTCCACTGGATGAAACAGGTAGAAACTCTGTTAAGCCCTGAACAACTCCTAACAGAAAGATCTTAAGCTCATCCATTATTTTTTTGGGAAGTATTTAAAATTGAATATATAGCTATTCCGAAACCAATTAAAATAATAGATGGAGCCAGCCTAATACGTCTAAAATTAAAAATCTCCTCATTAAAGATATTAGGATCTTTTGAACCACCACCTGACATAATTAAAAACCCTAACCCAATAGTTATTATCGAGATAAGTAACCATTTGTAATTAGATTTTTTAAATAAAAAATCTTTTTTGGTTTTATTAGTATATTTCATCGGATTTAAGATTTAAAAAACGTTTGGTTGCTAAAAAAGTACTAATCAAAGTTATACTTAATCCAAAGGAGAATACAATAGTTAATATTAAAATAATTGAAAACTTTTCTTGAAGTAAATTTAATTCAGGAATTTCTGATTGAAGCTTTTGAAAAATTAAATACAAAAGAATAATTGATAAAGATGAAGAAGCTAGACCAATTTTTAAATACTTAATTAAAAATGGTTTTTGAATAAACCACTTTGTTGCACCCACAAGCTGCATAGTCTTAATTGCAAAACGTTTAGAATATATTGATAATCTGATGGAGCTATTTATTAAAAAAATTGCTAAGATGATTAAAAAACAACTAGATAATAAGATCCAAATTCTAATTCTATTTATATTTTTATCCAATATGTTTAATAATGGTTGATCATATTTTACTTCTGAAATAAAATCGTAATTAGAAAGTTTTTCACTTATTTCTTTAATTAACTCTGGCTTTACAAACTGAGCATTAAAATATATATCAATTGAACTTTCAAGAGGATTGTAACCTAAAAACTCCATGTAATCCTCACCAATCTCTTGCGCATATATTTTAGAAGCTTCTTCTTTTGATGTATATATTACAGATTTAGTTGTTTCTTGAAATTTAATAGATTTTTGAAACTGCTGAATCTCAATTGGTTTTGAATTATCCTTAAAATATACTGTTACCGAAATTTGTTCTTTAAAATAATCAGCAACTTTTTTAGTGTTAAACAACAAAAGACCCAATAGTCCTGTTAAAAAAACTACAATGAGGTTAGTTAGCATTGCAGAAATGTAAGTTGTTAAAAGCTTTCTTTTTTGATATTTTTCTTCAAAATTTTTTTTCAAGACTTTTTTTATTAGTATAAATTTAACAAACACAATTGATTTATTGGGTTAGCATAGTATATTCTTTTTCCTTTCAATCAATAAATGTACTTTTACTGTTAAACTATTATAATTTTGAATTACGATTTTAATAAAATTGAATCCAAATGGCAAAAATTTTGGAAAAAAAATCAAAGTTTTAAAACTAGTAATAATAGTAAGCTGCCAAAATATTATGTCTTAGATATGTTCCCGTATCCATCAGGAGCTGGTTTACATGTTGGACATCCCTTAGGATATATAGCTACTGATATCATAGCTAGATATAAAAGACACAAAGGTTTTAATGTTTTGCATCCTCAGGGCTATGATTCTTTTGGTTTGCCTGCTGAGCAATATGCTGTTCAAACAGGATTACATCCTCAAATTACTACCGAGACAAATATCAAAAGATACAGAGATCAGCTTGATAAAATGGGTTTTTCATTTGATTGGTCTAGGGAAATCAGAACTTCAAAGTCAAATTATTATAAATGGACCCAGTGGATTTTTTTAAAACTTTTTGATTCTTATTATGATATTAATTTAGACAAAGCAATGCCAATTAAAAATTTAATAGATTTTTTTCGAAAAAATGGTACAAAAAACCTTAATGCCGTTTCTAGTTCTGATTCGATTAAGTTTTCAGCTAAACAATGGGAATCTTTTAAAAAGTCAAAAAAAGATGAAATTTTATTACAATATCGACTGGCGTATTTATCTGAATTAGATGTTAACTGGTGCCCAAAGCTTGGAACAGTTCTAGCAAATGACGAGATTGTTAATGGCGTTTCTGAAAGAGGGGGTTATGCAGTTGAAAAGAAAAAAATGAAACAATGGAGTATGCGAATAGGAGCCTATTCAGAAAGATTAATCCAAGGACTTGATAAAATAGACTGGCCAGAACCCTTAAAAGAAATGCAACGAAACTGGATTGGTAAATCTAAAGGTGCTTCAGTCAAATTTAAATTAAAAGATAGTCCAGGTGAAATAGAGGTTTTTACAACTCGTCCAGACACATTATTTGGAGTGACTTTTATGGTTCTTGCTCCAGAAAATGAAATGGTTTTACAGATAACTAAAAAAGAACAATTAAAAACTGTAATTGAATATATTAAATCATCTTCTACTAGATCAGAAATAGACAGAATGTCTGACACAAAATCTATAACAGGAGTTTTTACTGGCTCTTATGCTTTTCATCCATTAAATGGAGAAGAAATTCCAATTTGGATAGGAGATTATGTTTTGGCAGGATATGGAACAGGAGCTGTAATGGCAGTTCCTTGTGGAGACCAGCGTGATCATGATTTTGCTAAATATTTTTCAATTCCTATAAAAAATATTTTTTCTGACGTAGATGTTTCGGAGGAAGCATACAGTGATAAAAGTAATTTTAAGTTAAATAACTCAGAGTTTTTAGATGGATTATCTTATGAAGAATCTATTGAAAAAATAATTTCACATATAGAAGAAACTGGATGTGGTAGAGGAAAGATAAATTACAGAATGAGGGATGCAGTATTTAGTAGACAAAGATATTGGGGAGAACCTATTCCAATTTACTACAAAAACGGAGCTCCAACTCCAATTGAAGAAAAAAAATTACCATTGGAACTTCCAGAAGTTGAAAACTATCTGCCTAGCTCTGAGGGTTTACCTCCTTTGGGAAATGCCAAAAATTGGGCATGGGATGAAAAAAAATGTAAGGTTGTTTCTAAGAAACTTATTAATAATGAAAATATTTTCCCTTTAGAGTTAAACACAATGCCAGGTTGGGCAGGCAGCTCTTGGTATTTTTACCGATATATGGATCCTCACAATAATAAAAGTTTTGTAGGTAAGCAAGCTGTTGACTATTGGAAAGACGTTGATCTTTATTTAGGAGGAAGTGAACATGCAACAGGTCATCTTTTATACTCGAGATTTTGGCAAAAATTTTTATTTGACCTAGGTTTATTGCCAGTTGATGAATATGCAAAAAAATTAATTAATCAAGGAATGATTTTAGGTTCCTCTGCATTCATTTATAGAAAATCTGGAACAAACACATACTTATCAAAGGATATTATTGGTGATATTGAAACAGATGCTATAAGAATTGATATATCATTTGTAAATTTTGATAATGAACTAGACATTGAATTGCTTAAAAAATGGCAGCCAAAATTTGCCAAAGCTAAGTTTATTATGGAAGAAGAAAAATTTATAGTTAAAAGAGAAGTCGAAAAAATGTCTAAGTCCAAATATAACGTAGTAAACCCTGATGAAATATGCAAAAAATATGGAGCAGATACTTTAAGAATGTATGAGATGTTCTTAGGGCCATTAGAACAAGCCAAACCTTGGAACACCTCTGGGATTACCGGAGTACATTCCTTTTTGAAAAAACTTTGGAGATTGTTTCACCCTAATGGTAAATTTAGTGTTAATGAAAATGATCCTGCAAAGGATTCATTAAAAACATTTAATCATGCGATAAGAAAAGTCACAAATGATATCAATAATTATTCATTCAATACATGTATAAGTTCCTTTATGATTTGTGTTAATGAACTTTCATCTCAAAAATGTAATAATAGAAAAATTCTTGAACCATTGATTGTTCTTATATCTCCTTTTGCACCTCATATTGCCGAAGAATTATGGTCTCTTTTGGGTAATAATTCATCATTAGCAACTGAGGGTTATCCAATAGCTGATGAATCTTTTCTGATTGAATCTGTTAAAAATTATCCAATATCATTTAATGGTAAATTGCGATTCAATCTTGAAATAGAGCTTGATTTATCTATAAAGGAGATTGAAAAAATTGTTTTAAACGATAAAAGAACCATTAAGCAATTGAATAATAAGTCAATTAAAAAAATAATTATTATCCCTGGTAAGATTGTAAATATTGTGATTTAATGAATGTAGAATTATTAGGATTTATTGCAGCTATTTTAACAACATCTGCATATATGCCGCAAGCATATAAAATTTGGAAAACAAGAAGCACAGATAGTATTTCTTTAAGCATGTATATAGTTATGTTTTTTGGAATTTTATTTTGGTTGATATACAGTTTTTTAATTAAAAGGCCACCATTAATTTTAGCAAATACACTTTCACTTATAATGATATCAATGATTCTGTATTTTAAATTAAAACCATAAAATTATTAAACCGCTATTTGTCTAAAAATTTGTTGATTTAGAGATATGAATGTTTCTGTTCTTGAAACCCCGGGAATTTTTTGAATTTTACTATTTAAAAGACTCATTAGATGTTCGTTGTCTTTACATAACACTTTAATAAAAACACTCCAGTTTCCTGTTGTATAGTGGCATTCAATTACTTCGGGTATTTCATTTAATTTAAAAACTGCTTCACGATTGTTCATTGCTTTATCTAAAAAAATTCCAATAAAAGCCATTGTTTTATATCCTAGGACTTTTGGGTTTAATTGAATATGAGATCCTGAGATTAATCCAGAAAATTCTAATTTTTTTATTCTTTGATGAACTGCAGCTCCAGAAATTCTGGCCTTCAATGCAATTTTATTTATAGGGGTTCTAGCATCAAGAATAAGTTCATTTAAAATGACTTTATCTATCCCATCAATATTTAACATCTTTTTGTCTACTGTCATTTTTACTATAAAATTAAAATTGAATTTATCTTTTCAATAACTAATTTAGTTAAAAATGTATATATATATTAAAATTATTTATTAGCTCGAATATATTTTTCAATAGCCATAGTCATAGATGGAGATTCTTTGCTAGGGGCAGCAATATCGATTCTTAATTTTGCATTTTGAGCTGCATCAACTGTAGTTTTTCCATAAACGGCAATCTTGGTTTCATTTTGTTTAAAATCAGGAAAATTTTTGAATAAAGATTCTATTCCTGAGGGGCTAAAAAACACTAAAATATCATAATAAACATCTCTGAGATCAGATAGGTCACTAATTACAGTTCTAAATAATTCTGCTCTCTTCCAATTTAAATTTAAATTATTTAAAGTTAGGGGTATGGATGGATTTAATGAGTCAGAAGTAGGCAATAAGTATTTTTCATTTTCAAATTTAGATAAAACAGTTGCTAAGTCCTGAATATTTTTATCTCCAACGTAAATTTTCCTTTTTCTGTAAACTACATATTTCTGAAGATAAAATGCTACTGCTTCAGACATGCAAAAGTATTTAGTGCTATCTGGAACTTTGAATCTCATTTCTTCAGTAAGTCTAAAATAATGATCAACTGCATTTCTGCTTGTAAGTATAATATTGTCAAAATCTGCAAAATCTATTTTTTGAGTTCTTACTGATTTTGCATCTAAGCCCTCTACATGAATAAATGGTCTAAAATCAATTTTTAATTTAAAAATGTTTTGCAACCTGTTATAAGGAGACTTATCAGAAGCAGGTTCAGGCTGAGAAACCAAAATTGTTTTTAATTTCATGCAATATTTTTTTTACTCTCTAGATGAGCTTTGATAACCAAAACCATGGAGCAATTTTGAACGCACAAAGATAGTAAAATAAATAAAGACTGTTTTTTGGAAAGTATTTAATCTGATTTTTTAATAAAATAACATTAAAAGATAAAATACATGCTAGCGAAAAGAAAATTAAAAATCTAAGGACGTTTAGAGAAATATTTTCTGTAATATAAATAAATGATAGGCTAGCCATAAATATTATCGATAAATAACTATAAAAAATTAAAATCTTAAACATATATAGTTTATAATCTTTAAATAGATTTAAATAATCATTTAGAGTTTTGAGAATAAAAAACCTTGTTATAATAAAAAATATTAGTACTAAAAAAATTTTAAAATATCTATAGAGGCCTATTTCTTTATAAAAAAAAGTATTATTGTAGAGAATAATGAAAAATGAAAAACTAATTACTATTAAAATTAAAATTAGTAAGTAAAATATATTTATAAAATTTAATTTTCTATCAATAACATATCTTCTTAAATATTGATTATAATTTATTATTTTGATAAAAAACTTAAATTGGACAGGATCTATTAATTTTAAGCACAATACAATAAGTATATAAACTATAAATAACAGTCTAATCCAATTTTGATTTTCAATATATCTTTCTATCCAGAAATCCATTTTATAAAAGTATTGGTTTTTAGCTAGTTTTCAATTGAATTTATATATGTAAGATCGTTAAAAATTTCTTTAAGTTTGTTTCATGAAAAATACATTGGTTATAATCCCAACATATAACGAAGTTAATAACGTTTCTAGAATTATATCAAGTGTATTTTCTCAACCTCTAAATATAGATATTTTAATAGTTGACGATAATTCTCCAGACGGGACTTCTTCATTAATAAAAAAATTAATAAAGAATAATAAAAAAAAACTTTTTCTGTTGGAAAGAAAAAAAAAAGTAGGTCTTGGGGCTGCTTATGTAGCTGGATTCTTATGGGGAATTAAAAAGAAATATGATTTTATTTTTGAAATGGATGCTGACTTTTCTCATGACCCAGCTTGTCTTTCCGATATGGTCGATGCTTTGAAAAATAAAACAGATGTTATTGTTGGATCAAGATATAAAGAGGGAATTAATGTTGTAAATTGGCCGTTAGGTAGAATTCTATTGTCCTATTCTGCTTCTTTATATGTTAGAGTTATTACAGGTATGCCAGTAAAAGATCCTACTGCAGGATATGTTGGATATAAAAGAAAAGTTTTAGAAAGCCTGCAGCTTAATAAAATTCAATTTGTTGGTTATGCATTTCAAATTGAAATGAAATATAAATCATGGAAAAATAATTTTAAAATTCATGAATATCCAATTATATTTAAAAATAGAACAATAGGTAAGTCAAAGATGGACCTAAGTATATTTTGGGAAGCAATAATAGGTGTTATTAAAATGAGATTTTTTTAAGAAATTATAAATGAAAAGAAAAGTAATTATTAATGCAATTATTGTAAACGAAGGTGTCCAGTCTAAAATGGATATTTTAATTGAAGATGATCTAATAATTGAGCTTAAACCTGGTATTAAATTAGAACCTGATATGGAAATTATTGATGCAACTGGTCATCACGTTCTTCCAGGATTAATTGACGATCAAGTTCATTTTAGAGAACCAGGACTCACTCATAAAGGAGACATTCGAAGTGAATCTATTTCAGCGATTGCAGGAGGAGTTACATCTTTTATTGAGATGCCAAATACTATTCCTAATACAATAAATAAAAAAGAATTGGATAATAAATTCCATATTGCATCTAAAACATCTGCAGCAAATTTTTCTTTTTTATTTGGTGGAACAAATGAAAATCTTGATGAAATATTGAAATTGGATAAAAATCAAGTTGCTGGAATAAAACTTTTTTTGGGTTCATCTACAGGTAATATGCTAGTTGATGATCCAGATGTTTTAAGAAAAATATTTAGTTCTACAGATTTATTGATTGCTGTTCATTGTGAAGACGAAAAAACAATAAAAAATAATTTAAAAAAATATGTTTCAATATTTGGTGACGATATTCCAATTTCAAAACATCCTTTAATTAGATCAGAAGAAGCGTGCTATATTTCTTCTTCAAAAGCTATAGCTTTGGCAAGAGAAACTGGCGCAAGATTACACGTTTTTCATTTATCAACAGCAAAAGAAACTAAATTATTTTCTAATAAAAATTTACAAGAAAAGAAAATAACATCTGAAGTTTGTGTACATCATCTCTGGTTTTCAGATAAAGATTACAATAAAAAAGGATCTTTAATCAAATGGAATCCATCAATTAAATCTGAATCTGATCAAAATGAGTTAATCAAAGCTTTAAATGATGATCGCATTGATGTAATTGCATCAGATCATGCACCTCATACTCTTTCAGAAAAAAACAAATCATATTTAAATTCTCCATCTGGCGGACCTCTTGTTCAGCATTCACTTTTAGCAATGCTTACATTAGTTAAAAGAGGAAAAATTACAATAGAAAAATTAGTTCAAAAAGCATGTCACAATCCTGCAATTTTATTTGAGATTTCTAAAAGAGGCTTTATAAAAAAAGGGTATTATGCAGATCTTGTAATAGTTAATTTAACCTCAACTACTAAGGTGACAAAGGATTCATTATATTACAAATGTGGTTGGTCTCCTTTTGAAGGATTAACCTTTGAAGCAAAAATTGAAAAAACATTTGTTAATGGATTAAAAGTTTATGAAAATGGAAAAATTTTAAATACAAATGCTGGAAAACAAATTACTTTTAACAGATGAAAAAAAATATTTTAATATTCATTTTATTTCTTCAAATAGTTTGCTTGCATTCATGTAATTCTAAAGCTGCTGATAAACCGGATAATTTAATCGATAAACAAAAAATGGAATTAATAATGCAGGATATAATGATTATGAAAACAATTTCTCGAAATTATGATCCTTTTGTTGAAAACAGAAATTGGTTTGGTGATAGGTATATCTATGAAAAATATAAAATTGATTGTCTTGAGCTTATCAATAGTGAAAAATATTATTCTAAATCTCCAAAAATATATTTTGAGATGCATAATAATATTAAAAACAAGATGGAAAAATTGATTGATAGTATTGATGTTTTAGCTAAAAATCAAGCTAAAAAAATTAAGGAGATACAGTTAAAAAACAAAGATTCTTTAAAAAGTTCCAATTAATTAAATCTAAAATATTTCAGTATATTTAAATTCTTTGATATATCTAGTAATTTTAGTTCCATTATATTTTTTCCTATTAACAAATGATTGAATTAATCCATTATTCATATATCTTTTTTTTAAATAAAATGTAGATAGAAATAAATCAAAATAAAACAGAAATAATAGAATAGGCCTTCTTACACAAAACATTATTGATTTTTGATTAAGTCGTTGTTTTAATTTTTTAATCACATTTTTATATGAAAAATTTTTAGAAACCAAAATAAATCTTTCACCTGTAATATTACTTTCCATTAATTGTATTGAAGCATCTATTACATCATTTAAATTAACAAATCCAGTTTCTCCTTCAGTAAATAAGCATATAGGATAACGTGTAATCATTTTTTCAATTTTGGATTCAGGGGAATCATTCATATAATATTTTCCCATAATTACTCCTGGATTAATTATTACAGCTTTTAATCCTTCTTCAATCCCTCTCCATACTTCCATTTCCCCTTTATATTTTGAAAATGAGTATGGAGTGTTTTGGTTATAGTTGAAATGAGTAAGGGTTTCATCAATTTCATTTGATTCATTTCCTAAAGTAGAAATAGAACTTACATAAACTAATTTTTTAATTTTATTTTCAATACAAAGGTTCACTATATTTTCTGTGCCTATTATATTTACTTTTCGAAGTTTTTCAGTGTCACTAATTGAAAAAGAAACAAGTCCAGCGCAGTGGTATACATGAGTTATTCTATCAAAAACTTCTTCAAGATTAGAGATTTTTGTTATATCACATTTTTTCCAATGGATATTTTTTTGATTTACTTTTTTTTTTCTTAAATATAATTTTGCTAATGATTTTTTTCTATCATTTCTATATAAAGCAACCACTCTATTTTTTGATAGTTTCACAAGTAAATTAATGCCAACAAACCCTGTCGATCCTGTAACTAATATCATTAAACAAAAATACAATTTTTGAGTTTCATTTTTTGTTTCATTCTATAAATATATATTTGTAGTAGATACCATTAATTATGTCTAAAAACTTCATTGAAGAATTACGATGGCGAGGAATGTTACATGACATTACTCCAAAGGCTGAGGGGTATTTGATATCAAATAAATCTGTAGGATATATTGGTTTTGATCCAACAGCAGATTCTCTGCACATAGGTAGTCTAGTTCAAATAATTATTTTGATGCATTTTCAAAATTTCGGGCACACACCAATAGTTCTTCTTGGAGGAGCTACTGGAATGATTGGAGATCCTTCTGGAAAATCAAACGAAAGACAGCTTTTAGATTTGGATAAATTAGAAACTAATATTGAGTCTATCTTATTACAGTTTAAGAATTTTTTAAATTTCGAAAAAGAA
>MDSX01098853.1_pt1 | contig 22865 bp, 22 predicted proteins | sample 811141 | NCBI WGS metagenome assembly MDSX01 (sample SAMN05326642, study PRJNA326480) | marine metagenome | isolation source: seawater | place: Atlantic Ocean: South East | collected 2010
AGCATATCCAGGGTGAAAATCAAATTGGTGGCCGCAGGGTCTAGAGGAATTCCAGCGGCCCCGTGGGCTTGCGCGGAAGCGAGGGAAACCACAAGAGTGTTGGCGGCCGAGTCCGTTGCGATGCCCCTCACCTCTATGGTGGCCTTCAGCGGCTCGTTCAGCTTTGAGGCTACCGTCAGGCCCCCGAGCTCGAGCGCGTGAGCCGGGGTGGAGGCGAACACTTGCGTCAAAAGAGCCAGACCGGCGAGGATTAGTCTCATAACTGGTCAGCGCTCTGGTAGGCCTGCGTTTCGAGGGGGGAAAGCAGATTCAGGATCATTTCCTGATTATAGGCACGCTAAGGTATCGAACCAATCAGGGCCCGGGCCCGACGGGTCGGAGGTCAAAGGCCCGGAAGAAGCAGTTCCGCGATTTGGATACTGTTTAGAGCGGCTCCCTTGCGGATATTGTCCGCCACGACCCAGAGGCAGAGGCCGTTTTCTGTTGAGATATCTTCACGAATCCTGCCGACAAAGACCGGATCCTTATCTGCCGCTTCGGTTACGGGAGTAGGATAACCTCCGGGTTTTCGTTCATCGACGACACAAACCCCCTCGGCCGCCTCCAATGCCGCACGCGCTTGATCAGCCGTCATTTTTTCCCGAGTCTCGACATGGACTGCTTCCGCGTGGCCGTAAAACACGGGGATCCGGACTGTGGTTGGATTGACGGCAATACTATCGTCGCCGAAGATCTTCTGTGTCTCCCACACCATTTTCATTTCTTCGCGGGTATAGCCATTTTCCTGAAAACTATCGATGTGGGGAATGGCATTAAATGCAATCTGTTTTGGCATCACCTCGCAGGTTGCGCCCTTGCCATTGAGCAAAGAAGCCGTTTGCCCAGCCAACTCCTCTATCGCGCGACGACCTGCTCCAGACACTGCCTGATAGGTCGCTACATTGATCCGGCGTATACCGACGATGTCGAAAATCGGCTTTAAAGCTACGACCATCTGAATTGTAGAGCAGTTCGGATTCGCAATAAGTCCGTTATGTTCTTGCAGGGCCTGCGGATTAACCTCCGGCACCACCAAGGGCACTTCCGGATCCCGTCTGAAGTGAGAGGTGTTGTCAATAACCAAACAACCCGACGCCACCGCCCTGGGAGCATACTCTGCCGAGACACTTCCTCCCGCTGAAAATAACCCAAGCTGTACCTTCGAAAAATCAAACTCTGCCAGATTCTCGACCCGAACGGCTTTGCCCCGAAACAGGATCGTACTTCCCGCGGAGCGCTCGCTCGCCAACGCATATAACTTGCGCACGGGGAAATTCCTTTCCTCAAGGAGACGGAGCATGACTTCACCAACGGCTCCTGTTACGCCGACAACTGCGACGTCCAATTCAGGTTTCGCATTCATAGGTTTCAAAATACCCGGTGGGTAAATAAAAAAAGGGCCTGCGTATTGGGAAGGTCGGGAACTCAGGAGGCGAGATCTTCAAACAACCAGGGCACTTCCTTCATCCGGCGCTGCTCATAAGTTGCGATATCCCCTTCGTGCTGCAGGGTCAGAGCAATATCGTCCAAACCTTCCAGAAGACACTGCTTTTTGAAGTCATCGATCTCGAAACGGTAAACCTGGCCGGACTCAGCCGTCGCCGTTTGGCGCTCTAGATCGATATCCATCGAACATGGGCCAGACTCGGCATCTTGAGCGAACAAAGCGTCAATATCGGCGCCGGGAAGGGAGATCGGCAGAACGCCATTTTTAAAGCAGTTGTTAAAAAAAATGTCGGCGTAACTTCCTGCTATCACTGTTCGGATTCCGAAATCCCGTAGCGCCCAAACCGCGTGTTCCCGAGAAGACCCACAGCCGAAATTCTCGCGGGCCAGCAGAATTCGACCGCCGCGATAAGCTTTTTTGTTCAACACGAAATCGTTGTTGAGAGGCCGGCCGCTGCAGTCCTGACCCGGCTCCCCCTGATCCAGATAGCGCCACTCGTCAAAAAGATTGTCCCCGAATCCCGATTTCTCGACCGATTTCAGGAACTGTTTGGGAATGAGCGCGTCGGTATCTACATTACTCCTGTCGATTGGGATCAGGACGCTGTTGTAATTGACAAACTTCTCCATTTTATTCGCCTCTTAAAGCTGGTTCGGATCGACAAAATGTCCCGCGATGGCCGCCGCCGCCGCCATCGACGGTGAGACCAGATGCGTCCGACCACCATATCCCTGCCGCCCTTCGAAGTTGCGGTTTGAGGTTGCGGCGCACCGTTCCCCCGGCTCGAGCCGGTCCGCATTCATCGCGAGGCACATGGAACAGCCGGGCTCTCGCCACTCGAAACCGGCCTCTGTAAAAATCCGATCCAAGCCCTCAGCCTCGGCCTGGACTTTGACAAGACCCGAGCCGGGCACCACTAATGCCTGTTTGATGTTTTGGGCTACTTTGCGGCCTGAAGCCACTGTCGCTGCTGCACGCAAATCTTCAATCCGGCCATTCGTGCATGCACCAATGAAAACCTTATCGAGTTCTATCGAATTGATCCGAGTCCCGGGAGAAAGATTCATGTACTCAAGCGCGCGCGCCCAGTCCCTCTCGCGGGTTTGGTCAGGCGCGTCGGCCGGATTGGGAATCGCGTCATCGACGCTGGCCACCATTTCTGGAGAAGTCCCCCACGTGACCTGCGGCCGCAGCACCGAGATGTCGAGATCATATTCCTTGTCAAATTCCGCCTCGGGATCGGTGACCATCTGAAGCCAGAAATTCCGAGCTCTCTCAAACTGATCACCTTTTGGCGAATAAGGGCGCCCCTCAAGATAGGTCACGGTCGCTTCGTCTACGCCAACGAGGCCGGCACGCGCACCGGCCTCGATCGCCATATTGCAAAGGGTCATCCGGGCCTCCATGGAAGCCTCCCTGACCGCGCTGCCGGCGAACTCAATGGTGTAACCCGTCCCCCCTGAAGTGCCGATCATTCCGATCACCGCCAGGATCATATCTTTCGAAAAGGTACCGTCGGGCAGGGTCCCGTTCAAATTTATACGCATGTTTTTCATCTTGCGAGCAACAAGGCATTGCGTGGCAAGCACGTGCTCAACCTCTGAGGTGCCAATACCGAATGCAAGAGCCCCCAGTGCGCCGTGCGTCGCGGTGTGCGAATCCCCGCACACAATCGTCATTCCAGGCTGCGTAGCCCCTTGTTCAGGACCTACAACATGAACGATTCCCTGTCGAGGATCCGACATAGCAAATTCTGTGATGCCAAATTCCTCACAGTTCCGATCCAGAGTCTCGACCTGAAGCCGGGCAATCGGGTCAGAGATTCCGGCATTGCGCTCGGTCGTCGGCACATTATGATCGGCAACAGCCAGGTTCGCTGTCTTGCGACGAGGGAGGCGTGCCGCCTCCCGAAGCCCCGCGAATGCCTGCGCAGAGGTCACCTCGTGCAAGAGTTGCAAATCAATATAGATCAACGCGGTGCCGTCTTCGGACGCGCGCACCAGGTGCTGTTCCCAAAGCTTGTCGTAAAGGGTTTTTCCAGTCATCTGTGCCTCCTTGAGGGCGCCCGATTTTAACACAGTGATTCGCTTCTGCCGGTCGTTTCGAGCACCACTTGGCGGGCGTGATGTTGCTTAATGAGTTCCAGTGATAGTCTTGGTATATTGGAAACAGAAAACCATTCGGGTAGCGGCGTTGACCAGTTTCTACAACCTCTTAGTTTCTCTCGAGGAGAGGCTTGGCGCTGTGTTATTGCCTATTGATCACAAGGCGGTAAAACCTGACCGTCTCATTTCGTCGAATGCGGCATTTCTTGAGTTGACCCGCTTAGTCGCGTCTGAGATTTTTTTGGAAAACGGATGTAAAACCAAAGACGATACTGTCGCACTGTATCCGACCCTTGATGCACTGGGCCGTATAAAGAAGGATCAAAAAAACCGCGAAGCACTTGACCTTGTCGCGGCGGACTTCCTCGAACAGATCGGCACAACGGTGATTCAGGTACTTCCCCACGAAGCCCAGGCCAGCTCCAAGCTGACTCCGTCAACCCGGTCTCGGTCTCAACGCGGGTAGGCACGCACCTGAATCGGGAATACCCCTCAAGACTGGGGTGGAATCAGCGGGCCGATATTCTCAACGCCGAGCGCCTGCTGGCGCAGAAAATGGTCTGCCAGCACCAGCGCAAGCATCGCCTCGGCTATAGGCACTGCCCGGATACCGACGCACGGGTCGTGGCGCCCTGTGGTGACAACCTCCACGCCTTGGCCGTCGGTGTCGACCGTTCTTCCAGGGGTGGGGATACTAGACGTTGGTTTTAGCGCTAGTGCCGCGTGGATCTGCTGCCCGCTCGAAATCCCGCCCAGGATCCCTCCCGCGTGATTGCTCAGGAAGCCTTCAGGGGTCATCTCGTCACGATGCTCGGTGCCCCGCTGCCTCACACAGTTGAACCCCGCCCCGATCTCTACGCCTTTTACCGCGTTTATCGACATCATCGAACGAGCAATATCTGCATCGAGCCGGTCAAAGACCGGTTCCCCGAGTCCAGCAGGCACCCCGTCTGCCTGGACCATCACTTTGGCCCCTATAGAGTCGCCTGCTTTTCGTAACCCGTCTATTAAAGCGGCTATCTCATCAACCTGTTCTGCCGCTGGAAAGAAAAAGGGGTTTTCAGGCACTACTGCCCAGTCAATCGATTTTGCCTTTATGTCCCCGATCTGGCTCATACAACCCTGAATGCGGATACCCGCCCGATCAAGCAGAAACTTTCTCGCCACCGCTCCGGCCGCCACTCTCCCTACGGTTTCCCGAGCAGACGCCCGACCACTTCCCCGATAATCGCGCAATCCATACTTTTTTAGGTAGGTGAAGTCAGCATGGCCCGGGCGAAACTGTTCCCGGATTTTTGCGTAATCTCTCGGACGCTGGTCCTCGTTTCGGATCAGCAACGCAATCGGCGCGCCGGTGGTTCTCCCTTCAAAGACGCCTGAGAGGATTTCCACATTGTCAGATTCACGTCGCTGGGTTGTGTATCGAGATTGCCCGGGCCGCCTGCGATCGAGATCTCCCTGGATATCTGATTCCTCCACCGTCACCCCCGGCGGACAGCCATCTACAACGCAGCCCAAAGCAGGTCCATGACTCTCGCCAAAGGTTGATACCCGAAATAGGGTTCCCAGCACGCTACCGGCCATTAATTGCCTCCAACAAAAACCAGCCCAATCTAAGCCCGCGGCAGGGTGACGCCGCTCTGGCCCTGGTATTTGCCCTTCCGGTCTTTGTAGGACACTTCACAAACTTCGTCCGACTCAAAAAAGAGCACTTGCGCTACTCCTTCGTTTGCATAAACCCGAGCCGGCAAAGGCGTCGTATTGGAAAACTCCAAAGTAACGTGACCTTCCCACTCAGGCTCGAATGGAGTGACATTTACGATAATACCGCACCGGGCATAGGTTGATTTTCCCAGGCAGATAGTCAGGACGTTTCTGGGAATTCGAAAATACTCAACCGTGCGGGCCAGAGCGAAAGAATTCGGCGGAATAATGCAGCATGATCCCTCAAAGTCGACAAAACTACTCTCATCAAACGCTTTGGGATCAACGATTGCAGAGTTGATGTTGGTAAATATCTTAAATTCGCTGGAACAGCGAATATCGTACCCGTAGCTTGACGTGCCGTAGGAGACAACTTTTTGTCCCGCTACCGTCGACACCTGACCTGGCTCATAGGGATCAATCATGCCCTGCTCCGCCATTCTTCTAATCCAACGGTCTGACTTGATCGCCATGCTTTCGGTCTGTGATTACAAAGATCAGGTATTCTGCACCACGATAGAGGGAAACACCTCACTGTAATTCCGCTTTCGGGCAGCGAGACGCCCTGCCACCTGCCGCGCAATGCTCCGATAATTGGCTGCGACCGCTCCATCCGGATCTGCCACTACGGTGGGGCGCCCTCCGTCAGCATCCTCTCGAATCCGAATATCCAGAGGAATACCACCGAGAATATCTACACCGTATTCGGATGCCATGCGCTGCCCACCACCAGTGCCGAAGATCGCTTCCTCGTGGCCGCACTGACTGCAGATATGCGTGCTCATATTCTCTATGACGCCCAGCACGGGAATCTCTACTTTCTCAAACATCTTGAGAGCTTTTCTCGCGTCCAACAAGGCAATGTCCTGTGGAGTTGTCACAATAGCCGCTCCCGAGACGGGAACCTTCTGCGCCAAAGTGAGTTGCGTATCTCCTGTTCCGGGTGGAAGGTCGATAACGAGGTAATCAAGTTCATGCCATTGGGTATCGTTAAGCAACTGCTCCAGGGCCTGAGTCACCATCGGCCCGCGCCAAATCATGGGGGTGTCTTCGTCGATCAGAAACCCGATAGACATCGCCTGAATTTCATAACTGATCATAGGTTCCAGCGTCTTGCCGTCACTGGTTTGGGGTCGCCCACTGATCCCCAGCATCCGGGGCTGACTCGGCCCGTAGATATCGGCGTCAAGGATCCCGGCGGCGGCGCCTTCTGCCGCCAATGCGAGCGCAAGGTTTGAGGACACCGTAGATTTGCCGACCCCGCCCTTGCCCGAGGCAACCGCAATGATGTTCTTGACCCCTTTGATGGGTGTGACCCCTTTTTGAACCTCATGCGCAACGACCGTCGTCTCAATCGCCACCTGCACGTCTCCAGAGTACCCAGCATCTGCCACGGCCCCTCGAACGAGACTCCGCAACTCGTCATGCCAGCCATTTGCGGGATATCCCAGCGTCAGGCTGACCTCCAACCCCATCGGCGTCACAGTCACCGCGCTGACGCTCTTCCCATCACCTAAGCTAGTTCCGGTGTGCGGGTCTGTAATGGCAGCTACCGCGCTCTTAATATTCTCGTCCGAACTGTCTGTCATCGATCTCGTCATCTCGAATAATTGACTTGAAGTGAAAACAACTTTGATTTTCCACGTTCTTAATCAAGGGGCCGTGATGCTACCACACCGGGGCCGGGTGAATCGCTGTTCGGATATACTTGCGTCGCTATTCAAAACCCTGACCCCCGACTCTCGACACTGCCCCGCACCAATCGAAATCGAGATCCCATCGCCAGAAGCCATCGCATGACTTACGCCCCGCGCAAGATCCTCGCCACCAGCGCCTTACCTTATGCCAACGGACCGATTCACCTCGGTCATCTTGTGGAATACATCCAGACTGACATCTGGACGCGTTTTCAGCGAATGAACGGTCACGAAGCCTATTACATCTGCGCGGAAGATACTCACGGCACACCGATCATGCTGAAGGCCCGCGCGGAGGGGCTCACTCCCGAGGCACTGATCGAAAAGGTGGGCAATGAACATCGGCAGGATTTCGCGGGATTCAATATTGCTTTCGATAACTACTACACCACCCACTCTCCTGAGAATCGGCATTTTTCTGAATTGATTTTCGAGAGACTGAAGACAAAGGGCCACATTCAAACCCGGACGATCACGCAAGCCTATGATTCGGCTGAAGAGATGTTTCTGCCAGACCGCTTCATTCGGGGCACCTGTCCCCGCTGCGGAGCGGAAGATCAGAACGGTGATAATTGCGAGGTATGCGGCGCAACTTATGCCCCTACGGACCTCACCAATGCGGTATCTGTCATCTCAGGCACGGCGCCCGTATTGCGGGACTCAGAGCACTACTTCGTTCGCCTTTCCGACTTTGAGCCCATGCTGCGTGAATGGACGGGATCCGGCCGACTACAAGCCGAAGTCGTCAACAAGCTGAATGAATGGTTCGACGCGGGTCTTCAGGACTGGGATATCTCACGTGATGAGCCCTATTTTGGTTTCGAAATTCCCGGCGCGCCCGGCAAGTATTTTTATGTCTGGCTGGACGCCCCCATCGGCTACATGGCGAGCTTTAAGAATTTCTGTAGTGCTAGTGGCGTGGACTTCGATACGTTTTGGGCGCCGGATGCAATCGCGGAGCTCTATCATTTCGTCGGCAAGGACATTCTTTATTTTCACGCCCTTTTCTGGCCTGCCATGTTGCGTGGGGCCGACTTCCGGACTCCCACGGCCGTATTTACCCATGGGTTCTTGACAATAAACGGACAGAAAATGTCCAAGTCGCGCGGGACGTTCATTACCGCGCGCACCTATCTCGATCACCTTGATCCCGACTATCTGCGGTATTACTTCGCCGCAAAACTTAACAACCGCGTGGAGGATCTTGATTTCAACGCAGAAGATTTCGTGACTCGAGTGAACGCAGACCTGGTCGGGAAGGTTGTCAATATCGCCAGCCGCTGCTCAGGGTTCATCGAGAAGCATTTCTCCGGCCAGTTGTCCGCCGCGGAACCCGAGGCCTCCCTCAATGAACAGTTCTGGAATGGACACGATGTCATTTGTCAGCATTTCGAGCGCCGCGAGTACAGCAGAGCCGTTCGCGAGATCATGTCGCTAGCTGATACGGCCAACCAATACATCAACGATCTCAAACCCTGGATCATCGCAAAGGATCCAGATCGTCGGGAAGAACTACAGGCGGTCTGTACCCATGGTCTGAATCTGTTCCGCATGTTGATCACATGGCTTGCGCCGGTGGTGCCAGACCTAGCTGAGCGCAGTGCCCAATTCCTGCGTCACTCTGTCACCGAAAAAGGATCGTTGAGGCAAATCCAGACACCCCTGCTCAATCACGAGATCGGTACGTTTTCCCGACTATTGGACCGAATTGATCCCGACCAGGCACAAGCCATGATGGAGGAAACCCAGTTGATGAACTCTGACGCCACCAACTCTGCCGCGGGAAAGCACATGCGGGACGAGCCGTTATCCCCTCAGATCACTATTGATGATTTCTCGAAAGTGGATCTTCGCGTCGTTCGTGTGATTGCCGCTGAACACGTCGAGGGGGCAGATAAACTCCTGAAGTTCACTTTGGATCTAGGAGATGAAACCCGAGACGTGTTTGCGGGCATAAAGAGCGCCTACGACCCTCAGCAACTGGTAGGCCGGCAGGTCGTTATGGTGGCCAATCTCGCCCCGCGAAAGATGCGCTTTGGGGTCTCCAACGGAATGATCCTTGCCGCATCAGGTGTCGATGATCACGACGGAATCTTCGTGCTCTCTCCTGACGGCGGGGCACAGCCCGGGATGCGTGTACGCTAGGCCAACGAAAACTTTTTCGTTGAACACCTCAAGCGCCTTGTCGTCCCAACGGGATCTCTTCGAAATCCCCGACGACGTTTGCTATCTTAACTGTGCCTATATCTCGCCGCTGTTGAAATCCACGGTCATGGCGGGCACGCAAGGGCTGGAACGTAAGAGCCGCCCGTGGGAGATTCGGCCGACGGACTTCTTTTCAACAGCCAAAGAAGTGAGGAAACTGGCGGCGGGCCTTTTCGGAGCCACACCAGACGATATCGCAATCGTCCCATCCGCAAGCTATGGTCTCGCGACTGCGGCCAGAAACCTCCCTGTGAAAAGCGGTCAGCATATTGTCGTTCTAGCCGAACAGTACCCCTCTAATTTCTATATTTGGGAACGCGTCGCTAAAGAGTCCGGCGCCACGATCCGCACCGTGCCTCGTCCACTTGACGGAGACTGGACGAGTGAAATTTTGGAAGCGCTTGATGCGAACACTGCGATTGCTGCGTTGCCCCAGTGCCACTGGTCCGACGGCACTCTCGTGAATCTGAAGCTGGTAAGGCAACGACTTGACGTTTTAGGGGGGGGCGCACTCGTCCTTGACCTGACACAAAGCCTTGGTGCGATGACCTTCGATCTAGATCAGGTTCGACCAGATTTTGCAGTCGCGGCGGCCTACAAATGGCTGCTGGGCCCTTATTCAACGGGTCTGCTGTACGTTGATCCCCGCCACCACCGGGGAGAACCTCTCGAGCTGCCCATCTTTTCCCGAGAGAACGCCGAAGTTTTTAGCGATATCCGCTACCGTACCGAGTTTGCACACGGGGCCTGCCGTTACGATGTTGGAGAAGTTGCAAATTTCGCACTTTTGCCTGCCCTGCTGAGTGCGCTCACACAGATCTCTAAATGGGGTGTCGCGACTGTCGAAGCCGCACTCGCCCAACGAACTGAAACCATAGCGCACGGGGCTGATTTGCTTGGCCTTGACGTAACCGATTCCAGATACCGTGCACCTCATTTTGTAGGGATCCGATTTCCCGGCGGACCAAGACCAGCTCTCGCTGAGCAACTTCGGGCTGAAAATGTTTATGTCGGGCTTCGTGGTGATGCCCTTCGCGTGACTCCCCATCTTTACAATACAGAACAGGATCTCACACGTTTTTCCGAGGTATTGCGGGACAGTCTATGAGGCAATCTGTCGAACAATTTGCGGCGGAACTGGATGAACTCCTGCCGCAGCTTCAGTGCCAACGCTGCGGTTACCCATCCTGTGCCGATTTCGCCGAAGCGATCGCCCGCGGACGGTGCCGGGCGGACCGATGCGACCCGGGAGGGTCGCGGGTCCTCGATGACCTAAATCAGCTGACGGGCGGAACCGATGGCCACCTGGACCCGGCCTACGATACCCTTTCCTTACCCGAGTCGGTCATTATCGATGAATCAGAGTGTATCGGTTGTACGCTTTGCATCAAGGCGTGTCCTGTGGATGCCATTATCGGTTCCGCCAAACTCATGCATACAGTTTTATCTCTCGACTGTACCGGGTGTGAACTTTGTCTCCCCGTCTGCCCAGTGGACTGCATCTACCCCAGTCAGACGAGCGAAAAAGATTCCCCGCTGTTTCAAGAGTCACTGCTCGCGCGGGCCCCAGATCATCGTGCCCACTTTCGCCAACGGACGGAGCGTTTAGGAAACTCGGATAAGCCTCATCAAGTGGGAAACAGTCTTGCGATGAAGAAAACCATCGCCGACAGCGTTGCCCGCGCCCGAGACAAACGCGACCACATCCGAGGGAATGCTGTCTGTCGTGAAAAAGACACAGTGCTCTGAACTCTTTGCACGACTCCAGAAGTCGATCCCTGAACCCGTTACTGAACTCAAGTATCGAACACGGTTTCAGCTCCTGGTTGCAGTAATTCTGTCTGCACAGGCAACAGATGTCTCAGTTAACCGAGCGACTCGGCCCCTGTTTCGCGCCGCGGCGACACCTCGAGCGATTTACGCCCTGGGCGTTCCCGGTCTTAAACAATATATCCGCTCTATCGGGCTCTTCAACACAAAAGCGGAGAACATCATAAAGACCTGTTCGATCTTGCTTGCAGACTATTCAGGCCGGGTCCCGCGTGACAGAGCAGCGCTTGAGGCGCTGCCGGGTGTGGGGCGAAAGACCGCGAATGTCGTGCTCAACACAGCATTTGGAGAACCCACTATTGCTGTCGATACGCATATCTATCGGGTTTCGAACCGAACGGGTCTCGCCAAGGGCCGCACGGTACTCGCCGTCGAAAAGGCTTTATTGCGGGCAACGCCAGAGCGTTACCTGAGAAATGCGCATCACTTGCTGATCCTGCATGGCCGTTACACCTGTCGGGCGCGCACACCCCTTTGCGGGGAATGCGTGATCAGCAGGCTCTGTCAATGGGGATCGAAGACTGTTCAGGTATGTTTAGATTAAGGTCTTAAAACAAGGCGGGTCTCACTAGGATCTGATCGAGCGCCGCTGCCGGACCGCCTCAAACAGAACAACACCTGCCGCAACGGAGACATTCAGGCTTGAGAAATCCGTTACTGCCGGGATACGAATAAAAGCGTCGCAATGCTTTCTTGTCAGGGGTCGCACCCCTGTTGATTCGGAGCCGACCACCAGCGCCACTGGGCCATGGAGATCAAAATCAAATACATTTGCGTCGCCCTCCTCTCCGGTGCCGATTAGCCAAATCCCAGCCTTTTTCAGTATCAAAAGGACCTGGCCCCAGTTTCCCACCTCGAAAATTTTCAGACGATGGGTTCCTCCTTCGGCCACACGCATCGCGGCCGGCGTGAGGCCCGCCCCGGTATGAGATGGCAGAATCACGGCGTCGGCACCCGCCGCGGCCCCCGTACGAATACAGGCTCCAATATTTCTTGGGTCCTCCAACCCATCCAAGATCAGGATCAATGTCTGTCCGGTTATCCCCGCAAGCCATTCCTTAAGTTCGGATTGCCCTAACGCCGGCGTCCTGGGCAAAAGGCCCACAATTCCTTGGTGGCGAACCTCCCCGGCAAGACTATCCAACATTGCAGCGTGGCCTCGAACGACTCGTACCCCGCGCGATTTGGCGAGAGCCAGCAATCGAGAAATCCGTTGATCTGTTCTAGCGGTGTCGTGAACGATTTCCGCGATCTGAACCGGATCGGACCGTAATCCTGTTTCCACAGCGTGAAACCCGCAGAGTGTGTGAGTCCGTTCTGTCATCGACGGTTGCGCCTCCCCTCACAGGGCCGCTTTGGACCGCGCTTTTTCGCACTCGCCCTGCTTGATTTTCTCCCTCGGTTCATCTTGTTGCGTGGCATCCGAATCTGCGCCGGCAAAAAACTAATCTTCCCTTCCTGGAGGTCCGTTCCGGCGACCCTGACGGTCAGGAGGTCCCCGAGCCGTAAGGTCCTTCCGGACCGACGGCCGGTCAAGGTCATAAAACGTTCATCAAATTCAAAAAAATCGTCCCCGAGATCTGAAATATGAACCAGCCCATCGACGGGAAATGTCTCCAAGGTAATAAAGACTCCAAAAGCAGTGACGCCACTAACAGTGCCGGAGAACTCTTCTCCCAAAAATCGCGCCATGAAATCGGTCTTCAACCAAGTCATCATCTCCCGTTCAGCCGCTTCAGCTGCCCTTTCGGTTACCGAGCAGTGCTCTGCGAGAAACGACAACTCAGAATCGTCGAACCCTGCGCCGCCGGAAGCGGGATAACCTAGGGTTTCCTTGAGCATCCGATGGGCGATCAGGTCTGGATAGCGCCGGATAGGCGATGTGAAATGAGTATAGGCAGAAAATCCGAGGCCAAAGTGCGCGCCGAGGGCCCGAGAATAGTAAGCCTGCTTCATCGATCGCAAGACCAACATCTGAAGGGACATCGATGCCGGGTGATCCCCCGGAACGGATTTGAGAGCATCATTAAGCGTCGACCCTACCAAATCGCCTGAAAGTCTAATTTTGAAGCCATAAAGCCCAAAAACATCTCTCAGGGCCCTTAGGCCATCAGGTTCGGGGGTGTCGTGGCATCGATATATTGCGGACTGAAACCAGGTATCGAGCCTCTGTGCCGCGCAGACGTTCGCGGCCAGCATGCATTCCTCGATTAAGCAGGCCGCTTGCAGGCGCGGCCTTGAAGAGAGTTCCTGAACATACCCCTGCGGGCTAAATGAAGCGACGGTCTCGGGAAAAACGAGATGCAGGCTTCCCTCGCGCATCCGCCGCGCAAAGAGCAGTTCACTGACCACTGAAAGCGCAAGCAGGTTCTTCTCAACCTCGGGTGTGAAACTCGGCACCGAATCATCTTTCTGTTTTGTCAGAAATTCAGAAGCCGCTTCGTACGTCAGTCGCGCAGCGGAAACGATCTCGGCTTCAACGAAATCATGGCCCAGAATCACTCCTTGTGAATTTATTCTCATTCGGCAGACCAGCACCTGCCGAGGTTCTCCCGCTCTTAACGAACACAAGTCGTTCGACAACAACTCCGGGAGCATGGGAACTACATAGCCGGGAAGGTAAACCGAGTTCCCGCGTTTGCTCGCCTCCCGGTCAACTGCTCCACCAGGCTCCACCCACCGAGAGACATCCGCGATTGCGACGTCGAGATGAAACTCAATGCCGGCCTGTTCACAAAAAACAGCATCGTCAAAGTCCTTTGCATCCTCTCCGTCGATAGTGACAAACGTAAGGTGTGTAAGGTTCAGCACCGAAGCGTTCTTCGATCCGGGCAACTCTTCCCCAATCTGAGTCAACTCCTCAACGACCTCGACAGGCCAATCCGATTCGATCTCATAACGGGCGAGCAGGGTTTCCCGGAACTGGGAAATTGCTCGAGCCGATTGCTCGTTTGGTTTTTCAGAGTATTTCAATGCTTGTTTCTGATCCGAAGGGAGGCAAGAGTCGTCGTCCTTTGGGCACAATTGACAACCCCCCATTCAGTCGTTAATGTTCGCGCCCCTGATCGGAATGCTCTTACCGGTCATAAGATGTTTTTGCCGAGGTGGCGGAATTGGTAGACGCGCTAGCTTCAGGTGCTAGTGGGGGTAACCCCGTGGAGGTTCAAGTCCTCTCCTCGGTACCAACAATATTTAAATCACGCCAGACGGCGACAGGGCCGTGGCACTATCGCCTTTTCAATTGCCCCTTATGGTGCGAAAGGGTCCCGCAGAACCATTGTCGCGTTCCGATCCGGGCCCGTCGAAATAATCTCGACCGGTACCTGAAGCAGTTCTGACAACCGGTCAAGGTACCGTCTGGCGTTATCCGGCAACTTTTTTACGGTCTGTACTCCTTCTGTGCTCTGCTGCCAACCGGGCAAAGTCTCATACACCGGCTCAACCTTTTCCAGCGCTCTCGCATCCCACGGCAGTTCGTCCAATACGGTTCCTCCCCGACGATACCCAACACAGACCGCCAACTCAGAGACTCCGTCCAGAACGTCGAGTTTTGTCACACAAAGCGAGCTCACACTATTGAGTTGGCATGCTCTTTGGGTCAAGACCGCATCGAACCAGCCACATCGGCGCGGTCGGCCCGTGGTCGCTCCAAACTCATGGCCCCGTTCTGCCAACCTTGCGCCGATCCCATCGTGGAGTTCAGTGGGAAACGGTCCGCCCCCAACTCGGGTGGTATAGGCTTTCACAACGCCGACGACGTCATCAAACACCAGTGGGCCCACCCCACTTCCGCAGGCAGCGGCCCCTGCTGTCGTATTCGAGGAGGTTACGAATGGATAGGTGCCCTGGTCGATATCGAGCAAGGTGCCTTGAGCGCCCTCGAACAAGACATTACCCGAAGCGCCGGCGATAGCCCCCAAGGCTGTCACGACGTCCCCGAGCATTGGCTGAATCTCGCTCGCCCATCGCTCAACCGCCTCAAAAACCGATTCGGGGTCAGTCGCAGGCTCGCCGAACCGGCGCTCAAGCAAAAAATTGTGGTAGTCGAGAAGCTCTTGGATACGTGCTTTGCAAAGTTCAGGCTCAGACAACTCGCCAATGCGGATGCCCCGGCGGGCAACCTTGTCCTCGTAGGCAGGCCCAATCCCCCTGCCGGTTGTCCCGATGGCCTTGCTGCCCCGGGCCCGTTCTCTTGCCTGATCAAGAGCGACGTGGCTTGGGAGAATCACGGGGCAATTCGGACTGATCGTCAGTCGGCTTCGGGGCGACTCGCCCGCCTGCTCCAGCGCCTCGAGCTCCTTAACCAGCGCATCAGGGGCAACCACCACCCCGTTGCCGATCATGCACTGAACCTCTGGTCGAAGGATTCCGGACGGCACCAAGTGAAGTACCGTTTTCTTACCGTCAATAACAAGAGTGTGGCCTGCGTTATGCCCCCCCTGAAATCTGACAACCGCCCTGCAGCGGTCAGTCAGTAGATCGACGATCTTGCCCTTACCTTCATCTCCCCATTGAATACCTAGGACGACTACGTTCTTGGACATTAAATCAGCTCGCTAGCCCTAAAACGGTTCTCAAAGCCGATAGTCTGCGTCTTTTGCGCCAAAAGTCCATTGGTTCTCGTGCTAACCCCGAATCAAATACAGCATGGCCAAGCCCACGGCCATGATGATGAGTCCACCGTACCGCAGATGCGCGGATGACGTAGCGCCAAGTCGTTCCACCAGTCGACGATACCGGGAAGGTGCCGCGAACGGGATCAGCCCTTCCAATATCAACACCAGCGAGAGCGCCGCGAAGAGGTCGCGCCATTCCACCGGCTCGTTTAGTTGGTAGGCTCGACTGATTCCGGCGATGCCTGATTGAAGTACCGGAAAAATTCGGAGTCGGGTTCAATCACAAGCAAATTGTCCGGAGTGGCAAAAGTATTTCTGTAAGCGTTAAGACTACGATACATCCGATAGAACTCCCGATCACGTTCGAAAGCGTCTGCGTAAATCGCCGTGGCCAGGGCATCTCCCTGACCCTTGACCTCCTGTGCTTTTTGCTCGGCCTCCGCTAGGATAATTGCGCGCTCACGGTCTGCATCTGCTCGGATGCGTTCGGCCGCCTCGGCGCCTCTCGCTCTGAGGTCTTTTGCCACACGGGAACGTTCGGCTTCCATTCGCTGGTAGACACGCTCGCTGATGTCTGGATCGAGGTCAACCCGCTTTAGCCGGACATCAAGAACTTCGATCCCCAATGATGCCGTCTCTTCATTTGTGAGTTCACGCACCACGTCCATGATCTCTACCCGATCACCGGATATAACCTGCTGCACAGAACGATTACCGAATTCGCTACGCAAGGCGTCATTCACCCTCTGCGCAAGGCGATTTCGAGCGTTGCTCGCCAGACCGCCTAGTCGAGTGTAGTAATTGGCCGCGTTCGTGATTCTCCACTTCACAAAGGAATCGACCACGAGGTTTTTCTTTTCCCTGGTCAGATACAATTCGGGGTCGGAATCCATCGTCTGAACCCGCGCATCAAAGTACTTCACATTGTTAATCAACGGCGCTTTGAAATGAAGCCCAGGGCTGTCGTTAGACCGAACGATCTCACCAAACTGGAATACGATCGCTTTTTCCCGCTCGTCGACGTAATACACAGCCGAGGAACCTACTGTGACCGCAATCACCGCCAGGATGATCCACATCATATTCTTGCCACTCATTGTGTCAGGCTCCTGAGACGGCTGGAACGTTCTTGCCGCGTGTTGCTGTTGGTGTCGGCAAAGGCCCCACTATAGCCGGTATCGCCCACGGCTCCTTCAAACTGGGTCATTGGCGTACTGGAACTACGCTGACGAATCAGCTGATCGAGCGGCAGATACATGACATTGTTGGATCCACTGTTCTGATCGATCACGAGTTTCGTAGAGTTTCCATACACCTCTTCCATTGCGTCAATGTAAAGTCGGTCTCGGGTGATGCCTGGCGCTTTGGAATACTCGTCCAACACCTGAATGAATCGAGAGGCCTGGCCACGTGCAGCCGCGACTATAGTCGCTTGATACGCGGCGGCTTCCTGCTCCAGCCTTGCAGCAGCGCCCCTGGCGCGCGGAATAATGTCATTCTGGTAGGCCTGAGCCTCGTTTTTGAGCCGCTCTTCGTCTTCGCGGGCTTTTACCGCATCATCAAAAGCCGCTTTGACCTCTGCGGGCGGTTGGGCATTCTGCATCTCAACGGCTTTGATGTTGAAGCCCGTATCGTACCGATCCAGAATCTGCTGAAGCAGAGTCTTAGTTTCCTGCGCAATTTCCGCTCGACCGCCCGTAATGGCAAAGTCCATCGAGTTGCGTCCGACGATCTCCCTGACAGCGCTTTCAGTGGCACCACGAACTACGAGATCCTGCGCTTCGGCAACGTTAAAAAGCAACTCCCGGGGGTCTTTTATGTCGTACTGGACCGCGAAGTGGATATCGATAATGTTCTCATCGGCCGTCAGCATCAGGGCTTCACGAGGGACGCCGGCAATCTGGTTGGACCGGGTGTTTGTCCGGTAACCCACTTCAACGGTCCTTATCTGCTGAACGTTGACGATCTCCACCGACTCTACGGGGTAAGGCATATGCCATCTCAAACCGGCATCCTTGATGGTTTTATACGCGCCAAAACGCAGCTCAACGGCTTGCTGACCCTGTTCGACCACATAAAACCCTGACGCCAACCACAGCCCAACCAGGATGATGGCGATCGGTCCGATGGCTTTGGAACTGAAGGATGGCAGTTTGCCCCCTCCCTTACGGCCGGAACCGCCACCAAAAAGGCCACCAAATTTCTTCTGAAGATCCCGAATAACCTCATCGAGATCCGGCGGCCCATTCTGGCCGTTCCCCTGACCCCAGGGATCCCGATCATTGGATCCCGATTGATTCCACGGCATGTCTAAGCTTCCTCTTTAAGTGTTAACCACATAGGTTGCGCGACTCAAGCCGCACATTAATAAATCTTGTTAGATTTTATCATGGGTATCGGGGTTCTTCTGTTGAACCTCCTTTCACACACCCTACTTTGTCGCCCTCTGCGCGACCGCGATCAACCCAAAAACACGGATCGAAGTCAGGATCCTTCTCAATACGGCCTATCGTTGGCGCGTCGGCACTCACCCGAATCACGATCTCCCCTTGCTCGGTGACTGACTCCTTCTCCACCGCGGTTAAGGCATATATCCGAGCTCGAAGGCGGCCTTGTCCCGCCGGAAGCCTCAGGACACATGGTTGTCTTGTCTTCGCAAGCTGAGAAGCCAGTTCTTCAAGCAAGGCGTCCATCCCTTGACCCGTTTCCGCGGACACACGAACGATGGCTCTCTCTTCAGGCGACGAATCCACCCGCCCCGTGGCCTTGCCACTGAGATCGCATTTATTTCGAACAGTAATTGCTGGAATCTGCAAAGCACCTATCTCTTCCAGAACATTATCTACTTCCAACTCCCGGTCCCGTAAATCTGGTTGCGCGTCATCTGTCACCCTTAAGAGCAGGTCTGCTGAACTTACCTCCTCCAGGGTAGAGAGAAATGCCTGAACCAGAGCGTGCGGCAGACCTTTGATGAACCCTACCGTATCCGACAGCACGACGGAGCCGTAGCCCGGTAGCTCCAGTTTACGCATGGTAGGGTCCAAGGTGGCGAACAGTTGGTCCGCGCTGTAACTGCTGGCGTCCGCAAGCCTGTTAAACAGTGAGGACTTCCCGGCATTGGTATAGCCGACGATCGCGATCGTGGGCACGCGCTCGCGACGCCGGCGGTTTCGACGCAGGCCTCTTTGCAGGCCAACCTTAGCGAGTCGGGACTGAAGATACCGAATCCGCACGTTGAGAAGTCTTCGATCCGTCTCCAATTGAGTCTCCCCCGGCCCCCGCAAACCAATACCGCCCCGCTGTCTCTCGAGGTGGGTCCACCCCCTGACCAACCGCGTCGAAAGATGCCTCAGCTGAGCAAGTTCCACCTGAAGTTTGCCTTCATGGGTTTGAGCCCTAAGGGCGAAGATGTCAAGAATCAGTCGGGTCCGGTCTATCACCCGGCAATGGGTGATCTTCTCCAGGTTACGCTCCTGAACAGGCGAGATGGTTTGATCAATGATGACTAGATCTGCACAGTGTGCGGTAACCGCGTCCGCAATCTCCTGCGCTTTTCCGCGTCCCACAAAAGTACCAGCTTCCGGGGCCCGACGCATTGCCCCGATGCAGGCTACGACACAACCGCCTGCCGATTCCGCAAGACCCCGCAACTCGTCAAAGTTTGAGTCCGTCACACTGCCGTTCCGACGCTGATGGACCAGCACTGCCCGTTCTGGACTATCAGAATGAGGCGATAGATCAATAACGCGTGTCAAACAGATCCCCGCGGGAACGACCCAAAAGACAGACAAGTGAAGGACAAGGGCTATTCCCCAGCCGCGGCGTCTGGCTCTTGTCCGTCAAACTCTTCACCGCCATAGGGAATGCGGACGGCGCGGGACGGAACAATGGTTGAAATCGCGTGTTTGTAGATCAACTGACTGACGGTGTTTCGAAGGAGCACCACGAACGCATCAAATGATTCGACCTGACCTTGTAACTTAATGCCGTTCACTAAGTAAATGGAAACCGGAATTCGCTCTTTACGCAAGATATTAAGAAAGGGATCCTGGAGGGCAGCGGCTCTTTGCTGGTTCATAGACAGACTCCTGACTGGGAATGGTGCACAGGCTGGCGCCGGCTGAACTCAACAGGAGGACGATCTTTTGACGAGATGCTCAAAAGATACACGTCGGTGCTGGTGACGGAGGCAACGTTGCGCGTGTGCACAGTAGCTAATAATGATTTTTACTATGACGTGATAGGACCTTCCCAACCGCCATACCTTCAATTTAAGGGGCGATTGGCGAAATTTCAACCCTGCAAGCCGCTTATCAGCAATCCATCGAAGCAAGAAACCGTGAGACCGCGTTCATCGCGCCAGGGTTAAGCGCGTCGAACCAGATCCAACCCGGATCGTTACGAAGCCAAGTGAGTTGTCTTTTCGCGAGTCTGCGGGTCGCGGTTTGGACATCTTCTTCAAACTCTTGGCGGCTGATTCTGCCATCCAGGTAATACCAAGCCTGTTGATATCCCACACTGCGCATCGCCGGAGTCTCTTGGGCATTTGGGAATGCTGCTCTCAGGCCTTGGACTTCCTCCACAAACCCTTGCTCAAGCATCTGTTCAAAACGGCGCGAGATGCGTTCGTGCAGGACCGCTCTATCAGACGTGAATAGACACAACTTCAACACGGGAACATTGGCGTCTATCAACCCTCCAGTACGTTCGGTGGCCGCACCGAATTCTCCCCCCAACTCGTAAATTTCAAGCGCCCGAAGGATACGCTGCCGGTCGTGAGGCTCAATTCGCTCTGACCTCTCTGGCGTTAACTTACGTAGTCGTTCATACAGACCGTCCCATCCAATTGACTTCGCCTCTTCCTCCAGGGAGGCTCGTAGTGCGGCATCTGCGCGAGGCAGCTTCGACAAACCATGAAGTAGCGCCGAGAAATAAAATAGCGTTCCCCCGACACACAATGGAATTCGCCCGCGGCTGCGGCTTTGCGAAATAGACAGCCGAGCATCTTTCTGAAAGTCCGCGGCCGAATACGGTGACTCGACATTACGGATGTCGATCAGTGCATGAGGCGCGCGTTCGAGCACATCCCGCGGGGGTTTTGCTGTGCCAATATCCATCCCCCGATAAACCTGACCCGAGTCAACACTCACAAGGTCGATAGGAAATTCCTCGGCCAGTTTCAGGGCCAGCTCAGTCTTCCCAGATGCCGTGGTCCCGGCGAGGAAGATGACAGGAAGATTAATCCCCTTGGCCTCATTTGAGTTACCGCGACTCACAAGGGAACCTTCAGTTTTTGTCCGATCTGAAGAGCTCCAGAGCTATCGGGATTTTCCTTCTTGAGGTCGGCGACGCTGACGCCGAGGCGAGCGGCGATCACCTTCATAGAATCTCCAGGTGCAACCACATAGATGCTCTCACTCCTCGTTCTCGAGGGGCACCGCTGGTCCTGGTCACAGTACGTCGACAGTCCTCGATAGATTGCTCCGGCGATCCTTTCCTGCATAAGGCCCTGTTGCAACGCCTTTTCTTCGACCGGATTTGTCATGAAACCGGTCTCAATCAATACCGCTGGAATATCGACTGCCTTTAATACCGCGAAACCCGCCCGGCCAACCGTTGGGCTGTGAAGCTCACCGACTTGTGCAAGTGCTTCGAGCAAGGCGAGCCCAAGATCATGGCTCTCACGAATCTTCCAGTCGAGTCCCATGTCGAGCAAGGTTCTCTGAAGCGAGGGATCCTGTTGGCCGATGTCTACACCCCCCGCAAGATCCGCGGCATTCTCCCGCTGCGCTAGCCACTTGCCCATCTCGCTGCTGGCGCCGCTGGTCGATAATATATAGACCGAAGCGCCTTCAGCCGTTTTTCGCTGTGCCGCATCCGCATGAACCGATAAGAACAGATCCGCTTTGCGCTCCATTGAAAAAGCCACACGCCTATGCAAGGTCACATAGTAATCGTCGCTCCGCGTCAGGATCGCCCTCAACCGGCCATCCCAATTGATGATTCGCTTGAGCCGACGCGCAATCCCTAGCGCGACGTCTTTTTCGTATGCCCCACTCCCCCCGACTGCGCCAGGGTCCTCACCCCCATGACCTGGATCAATTACGACCAGGTAATCCTCTTCCCGAATATCCAACTGAGAGGAGTGAGCTTCTTCGCTGTTTTCTCCGTGAACCAAGTCAATAACAAGACGATGGGGATACGAACCGATGGGATCCAACAGGAAGGCGTGGAACTCGGATTTTTTCTCCAGATCGAGCACAATTCGAAAGATTCCGGGCTCCGGGTGACCGCTTCGGATACCACCTACCGCGCCGCCCGCATTTTTCGTTAACGCGACCCCCTGTTCAAGTTGACCTTCATCGATATCGATTACGATTCTTTCAGGGTCCGGCAAGGAAAATACGCGGTAGGTGATCGTCGATGTCAGCTCGAGGACCAGCTGAGTCTTGTCCGCTCCATACCAGATCCGCACATCGGTCACTGCTGATGCGGAAAAGACCCCCGGCGACCAGCCGATAATGATTGTGATGATGCCGAGCTTGATAGCCGGAAAAAGTCGATCGAAAGCTGCCGCGATTCTCAAGGTTTGAAGATTGAGGCGGATCTACCCCCATCCAAATACTCCAGAGAGACTTTCCAGGTGGGAATCGGCACCGCGTGACCGCCACGATCAGGCCACTCAATCAAAACGATATCGTCCGGGCCGCACCGATCACGCAGTCCAAGGCTCTCTACCTCCTCCGGGCCACCGATTCGATAAAGATCCAGATGGTGAACCTGACCTTTTTCAGTCGTGTACTCTTCCACCAATGTGTAGGTAGGGCTCAGCACTGCCACATCGGCGCCAAGACCTCGCACCAAACCCTGGATAAATGTGGTCTTCCCGGCACCCAGGTCGCCTTGCAGATGAATCACGGCCGGTGCGGTTACCTCAGCGCCAAATGATTGACCCAGCGCCTGAGTTTCGCTTGCATCTTGAAGCAGATAGTCGCCTTCCATGGTGCTATTGTCTCACGGGCCTTCCCGATCGCAGTTCCCTGAGGTAAGGGCTCAAATCACTTGCACACATTCCGATCCGGCCCGCGTCAGCTCCAGCGAGTTCTGCCGCGACCGCATGGCACCACACCCCGGTTCCCGCAGCTATATGCATCGGAGCTCCCTGAGCCATCAATGCACCGATGACGCCGCTCAACACATCACCCATTCCGGGTGTGGCCAT
>MDSX01033565.1_pt1 | contig 22838 bp, 14 predicted proteins | sample 811141 | NCBI WGS metagenome assembly MDSX01 (sample SAMN05326642, study PRJNA326480) | marine metagenome | isolation source: seawater | place: Atlantic Ocean: South East | collected 2010
CAGGTCTCCACCTCGCGCGCGTTCCCTCCCCGCCGACCGCGGTGGGCACCCCCGACGGCACCCCCAAGCTCCGCGGTGTTGCGCCGCACGGGCTGGCTCGAAGGCACTCAAAGTTCAGGGACGGCGACAAGGTCGCCGCGGGTTACGTGGACAGGCGCAAGGTGGGCCGCAAGTTCTGGAGCGTGGCGGAGACCGCGGCGCTGGTCCGCGGGTACGAGCAGTTGGAAAAGGCGGGTAAGCTGAGGGTCGTCGACGACAGGCTTCGCCCCAACGGCGGCATCGATTGGCTGGCGATTTACAAGACGAACGAGGAGCTCTTCGGCGCCAACGAGCGGACCACGATGGATCTGAAGGACAAGTGGCGCAACCTGATGAAGAAGAGGAAGACCGCGGAGGGCGAGGAGAGGAGGCGCGCGAGCCTCGGCGCAGCGGGCGCGACGGGAACGGGCGTTTCCAGGCGCAAGAGCGGCGGCCTTTGGGGGTTTGCCAAATCCATGGTCGGCCTCGGCGGCGGCGCCGAGAACGACGGATCCCTGGAGGACCTGATCCCCGATAAGGACCCCGAGCCCCAGCCGCCCGGTGTCGCCAACCGGCACTCCGCCCTCAACAAGAAGCTCGGCCTGGCGCCCGCTGGGCGCAAGATCAAGCAGCCGTGGACCGACGAGGAGGTGGAGGCGCTGAGGGAGGGCGTCGCCAAGCACGGCAAGGGCGCGTGGAAGGCGGTGCTCGTGGAGAGCTCGCACGCGTTCCAGGACAGGACCACGATGGATCTCAAGGACAAGTGGCGCAACTTGGAGAAAAAGGCGGCGAAGGAGAGGGCCCGAGAGGTTCAGGAGGAAATCGACAACGCCGCGGAGGAGGAAGCGGATTCCTCGTGAGCTAACCGACGACGCGAGAAAGCGGAATGTGACGTCTCAATTTTACGATTACACGTGATAAAATCTCTACTCGGTATATTAGAGCCGATCCCCGCGGGATCGGCGGGGTTCCTTGCGATCATCGCGATCGTCACCCCTTCTGCGTTCGTCCCTGCGACGATCGGTGTCCCGTCTCTCCTCCCTTCCGTCGCGGTGGGACCTTCGCTCGTTCCCGCGATTGTTCTCCGGCTCCGCTCGCTCCTCCTCCATCTCCCTCGTGTCCTCCTCGTTCTGCATGTGTCTGTGATCCCTGTGCGGAGGCGGGTGGTAGCAGTAGTCCAGCTGCGGGATGATGTTGAAGTTGCAGGAGGAGAGCCAGTCGCCGCCGTTCCCGCCGCCATCCTGCGAGTACCTCGACGCGAGGTCGTCCCCGTCGAAGGAATCGTACTCTTCGTCGTCGATGGCGGGCCCGACTCCGCTCTCCGTCTCGCTGCCGTAGATCCGATCCTCCTTGGCCTCGTCGTCCGGGACGATCGTGAGCGCCATCGCGGAGGGCTGCGCGCTGGGGAGGACGGTGTTTGGAGACCCGTCTCTGGTCTCCTCGCCGTCGCGCGGCGCGGAGATGATGCTCTTGACGTCCTTGATCGACCTGAGGATCTTCAAGGCTTCGCCGTGCCTGTAGTGGCCTTCGTCGAGGCATCCCGGGGGCAGGATCCTGCCGTACCTCTTCCTGTACCGCTTCAACGTCCGGCGATCGGCGCGGCCGCGGAGGAGTTGGTAGATGCGAATCTTGTTGGTGAGCATGTTCCGAAAGTTGTTGACCAGGAAGGCGACGTGGACCACCTCGATGAAGTTGGTGCTCTCCTCCTCCGACGCCGTCTCGCAGGTGAACTTGTCCAGGATGATGGACACGAACAGGTTGGCGAGCACGGCGTTGGCCATGAGGAAATAGGAAAAGAAGTAAAACGGAGCCGAGTACCGGTAGGTGCACTCCCTGCCCCAGTCCCCTTCGTCGCCCTCGCAGTCCCAGTACGTCGCCCTGAAGATGCTCTCCCAGTTCCCCGTGAACATCACGAACAGCAACAGCATGGCGTTGGGCCAGTTGCGAAAGTTGGTGTACTTGTTCAGGCCGTTGGGGAACCCGTACGGCGCGTCGATGTCGCCGTAGAGGGTAACGCCCAGGCACGCGTACATGAACATCAGTAGGAAGAGCAGTAAGCCGATGTTGCTCACGCCGGGTATGGCGGACAGGATCGTGTACATCAACACCCGCAGCTCCTTGAAACCCTTGATGATCTTAAACAGACGGAGGAAACGAAAGGTCCTCAGCACCGCGACGAACCCGGCGTCGCCCGGGACGGAGAGCTCGACGACGCCAGCCGCGACGATGACGAGGTCGAACCTGCACCACGGGTCGGACAGGTACGCCTCGGGGGTCATCGCGGTCATCAGCACGACAACCTCGAAGCAATAAATGGTCTGGAAGCAGATGCCGGAGTAAAAGTCCACGTCGTCCATCCACCCCGGCTGGTCGGCGTGGATGCACATCAACGCAAATCCGTTGAGCATGATGACGCCCATCATGATCGGGTTGAACATCCTGTGCGAGGCGATAGCGATGCACACCTTGACAAAGTTGGATTTGGTTTTACGCTCCGCCCAGTGCTTCTCCTTCTCCGCCTGCGTCCTGGCGAGCATCAACGCCTTATCGAGCGTGGCGCTGTGTTCGTTGGCCATGGCGATGACTCCCTCGTTCTCGCTAGCCTTGGTGTACTGGTCCACCAGCGTGGACACGAACATGTTGGCCCAGAAGAAGCACGAGAGCATGGTGACCAGGACAAAGTACGCCGACGCCCACGGGTTCTCATCGTACACCGGGTTCTTGTCCACGTCCACCGCGTCGATGCCGGTGTACATAACATCCTGCCAGTTATCAGCCGTTGACGTGATGAACACCACGACGAGCGCTTGGCCGATGTTATCGAAGTTGTACTCCGAATTTCGCCAAGTTCCGTTGAGCGCCGCGCAATCCGCCTTGGTCACGACGAGGGGCATGCTGCACTCGAACGAAGCCACCGGCCACAGCGGGTCGCCCGATTCGTCGATCGCCGCGTCGTGCTCGCACGTCGTGAGCGTCCGTTGCGCCCAGATCCCGCCGAACGATTCGCACGTCGCCTGCGTGCTCTTCGCCTCGTAAACAGAGGCGTCGTTGACGTCGGGGACGAAGTGGCAGCTCCAAAACTTGCCGCCGAAGAACTGCATTCCGAACAGGCCGAGGATCATGGCGAGGAACGCGCCGAGGACCATGATCCACTTGATCGCGGGCAGCGCGCCCACGGTGCAGTCGACCACCATGCGCAGCGCGGGAAGCCTGCGAATGGCTCGAAGCGGGCGCAGGATCCTGAGCAAACGGAGCGAGCGGAGCGCCGTGAGCGTGCTGGCGTCCAGCCCGGCCCACGAGAGAATGAGCGAGAGCCACGCGGAGACCACGATGATGAAGTCGAGCTTGTTCGCGAGCTGTCTGAAGTACGGGCCGATCCCGATGGCCATCCACTGGATGCCCATCTCAAAGGTGAAGATTATGGTCAGGATGATGTCGGTGACGTAAAACACCCTCGCCGCCCCGGAACCGTCCGTGGGCCAGTTCGGTGTCTCCATCGCGAGCATGATGGACGACCAGAGGATGCAGAAGAGGATGAAGTTGCCGAACCGGTTATCCTCGACGATTTGCAGCCAGATGGTCTTCTCCTGAGGCTGCTGATGGGAATCCACGAAATCGTTCAGAGCCTTCATCGACTTTGACTTACTTTGGCCCAGATCCTCGCCGTCGCGGAGCGCCTTCAACGATTTGGGCATCGACCCCATGTTCATCTGCTCTCCGGTCGGGGTCTGCGTGAAGGGCGTGAGCGCGAGTCGCTTGAATTCCATCTTCTGCGACTTGGCCTTTGTCCAGTCAAAATTCTTCCGAAGGCTCAGGTGGTCCTTCGCCTTTTGCTCCTGCGTCGCCGTCATGCGTATGGGCAGGGGCTGCTCCACGCTCCTGTCGTAGTCGTAGTCGATATCGTACAGCCACTGCCTCACGACGGCCACCTCGTGCATCACCTTGTGACGCTTCAGGTTCTGGAGCTGCTGCAACCGCGTCTGCGGCGGCGCGTCCGCGGCATCCGCAGCCTTCTCGTCGTAGAGCTCGTCGAGTTGCTTCTTCAGCGCGCCGGTGTCGGGGGAGTGCGGGTCATGGTGCCGGTTCTGCGTTCCTCCCTTCCCGGACCGAGCCTGCGAGTACCCAGCCTGGGAGTACTTCTCCACCAAAGATCCCGGGGTTTTGGAGTAGTGGTTCCCGTGCCGAGCGGTGGTCTTCATCTCCGTCGGTTCCGTGCCCCTGTGCGACCGCGGGGGCGCGATGATGGTGCCCTGCGGCGTGGACGTCTCAGAGAGGTTATCGCGGCTGGTCCACGTCTTCGCGTCGCCGTTATCGTACGCCCGCCGCTCGTCCCTCCGCTCCTCGCGACGACGCCGCCGCTCGTCCTCCTCCTCCTCCGACAAAGAAACCCTTCGGTCCTCCTCCTCCATGTCGACGAGCTCCTCGCTGAGCCGTCGTGGTCTCGCCCCGGAGTCCATGGGGCCCATCTCGTACCCTTCCTTGTGCGTCGTCGCCGCACCCTTGGGCGGGGTTGGCCCTTCCTCCTCCTCCTCGTCGTCGCCGCCGACGGTGTACGTGTCGATCAATAACGCGAGGAGAAGCGCGAGGAGAATCTGCGAGATGAACATCCAGGAGATCATGAACATGGACGCGGCCGGTCCCTCCGCCTCCATGGTCCAGTGGATGACGTCGAAGCCGTTTTCGCCCGACGCGGTGACGAACAGAGTCAGCATCGCGCGCATAAACGACCGAAACGACAGCCGCCCGGCGTCCTCGTCAATCTCAAACACGCACGCGCTGCCATAGAGCCTGGTGCCCAGGAGCGCGTAGATGAGCATGAAGATGAGCCAGACGAGGAGGAACCCGGTCATGGACGCGAGGGACGTGACCATCGCCGTGATCACCGCCATCGCCTCGGGGGCGGCTTTGAGCACCCGGACGGTCCTCACCACCCTCAGGACCCTCAGCGCGCGGATGAAGCCGAGGTTAATGGCGCTGCCCGCCATGTCAACAATCGACGATATCACCACGAAGCCGTCGAGCCTGTTCCACCCCACGGACCAGTACCCGCCGAGGCCGTATCCCAGGTGCTTAATCACAAACTCCGCGATGAAGATGCCGTTGAAGCAGTACTCCATGACGACATTGGCATCCGCGAAATCGTCGCTCTCGGGGTAGTGCCGCGTCATCATGACGACGGTGTTGAACGCGATGACCACGAGGATGACGTTGTTGAATTTTTCGCTCTCGGCGATCTTGTGCACCGCCGGCATGTGCAGCCGCACGAGCTTCCGCACGCCCGCCAGAGATTTGCTGGTCCTCCACGTCTTCCCCATCGCATCGATGGCATCGCCATCCCCTTTGTCCAGAGGGTCGCCGCCAGCCTCGATCCGCCGCTTCTCCCGCTCCGCCTCCATCTCATCCACCATCTTCTGCTCCGCGCTGCACGTCTGCAGGCTCGTCACCACCACCGCCGACAGCAGCTGCATCACGAAAAAAGCACCCACGCAAACCATCAGCGCGTACCACAGCAACACGGGCCAGCCAATGGCGTCCATCAACATGTACGCCGTCTCGTTCCAGCCGTCGATCGTCAAGCCCTGCAGCACGAGCAGCGAGGACCACAGCACGTTGTCGAACTTGACGTACCCGTTACTGGGCATCTCGCCGTGCTTCGCGTAGTCGCAGCAGGTGTGAGTGGCGACGGGGCAGTTGTCGAGGGAGATGCCGCAGATGACGTCGTCGTCGCCGTCGGTGAGAGCCTCGTACCGCGCGGGTGACTCGATGGCTCCCGCGTACAACGCGTCCGCGGACGGGCACGTGTTCGGGTCGGCGTTGGCGCTGATGTCGAAGCACCTGCTCCTGAGCTCGCCGCGGAACAGCACCGTACCCGCGCACGCGCCGAGGATGATGAACCACACCAAAAAGATGAAGACGTTCATGATGTACTGCGCCGAGGAGAAGAGGGTGTTGACGAAGAGCGCGCCGGACTTGAACCTGGACAGCGTGCGCAGCGGCCTGACCGCGCGGATGGCGCGTAAGGAGTTCAGGCCCTCCGCGCCGCCGCTGACAAAGTCGAGGCACACGAACGAGATGATCACCACGATCCCGTCCAAAATGTTCCAGCCGTTCCTCAGGTACGCCTCTTCGCCGAAGAGCAAACCAGACGCGCATATCTTGACGAACATCTCGAACATGAAGAGGAAGGTGAAGAAGACGTCGGTGCCGTCGCTCAGCGCCGCGTTCGCGTTCTCGTCCAACGGGTCGTACAGCGCAGCCATGAGGAGGCAGTTGACGATGATGCTCACGAAGATCATGTTGTTGAAGTTTTTGTCGTTCATGATCGCGATGGCCTCCTTGCGCGGGAACTGCTCGCGGTCGAACATCATCAGACTCAGCGGGTTCTTCGTCATGTCGCTACGGGAGGGAAATTTTTGGGGACATCGGGTCAGCGCGCCGCGTTCGCGGGGGCGGGGCGTTCGGTCGTCCACGGGAATTTTCGGGTCGGGGCCAGGGTGGATTCAGCCTCACCTATTGAACTTGGCCCACGCCGACGGCTCCTTCTCGCCGGGCCTCGTGGGCTCCGGCGTCCCTCCGGCGTTTGGATCGTCCTTACGTTTCAGCGCGGATCGCGGAGGCGCCAGCTCCTCCGAGCTCACCTGCGACCGCTCGCTCTGAAACCTTCCCCCACGCCTGCTCCTCCCATCGCTCCGTCCGCTGCGGACGCTATCAGCCTCGTAATGGTGCGAATGCCGCCCGTCGCTCCGACCGCTCCGGTAGCTACCGGAGCGGTCGGACCGCAGAGACCGCGCGTGACGGGGCATAGGCATGATGCCCGCGGGTCTTACCCTCTAAGACCTCAGCAGCGCACGCCCAGGCGTCCGTCGGCGCTCGGCGCCCGACCTAAAATGATGTCTCAACGGGCTAACGAACCCAAAATCTTTGAATTAGCACTGGCGATCACCCGAAAAAATCTCAAATTCCCAAAATTGGCAAGTTTCCTGGGTAAAGACCCATCGCGATTGGGGTTTTCTTGCGGCTGGGTGTTACAGCGCACTCAGAATCGGTGGAAACGATGACTCACAAATGACGGTCTGTTTTGCGCCATATAATTCCCCAGCGGAATCGAATAACTAACTTCTCTAGTGCTACTAATGAAACAAACAGCTCTCCACCATCGTTCTGCCGTCACGCGTGCCTAGCCCACTCGTCGGTGACGTCCTCCAACGACGCCACGTCCGGCTCCCCCCACTCTTTTCTTCGAATTAAGAACATGTCCAGCCGCACGTCCTCCGTCTCCTCCATCACCCCCACCCGTAGCATCGCCGACGTCACGGACACCTTCACAAACGACATACCCGCGCTCTCCAACCGACTCGGCAGGTCACCGGCACCCGACCTGTGCGCGGGTGCGGGGTTGACGATCACCGCGAATGCATCTGGTCCGTGGCCGAGGTGTTTACCTAGCATCGTAGCCACGCCGCGCGCCATGCCCTGCTCGTGCACCACGTCCGCGCCGAGCACCACGTCGAAGGTGACGTATTCGTGACTTTTTTCACGACCGTCGCCGACTCCATCCACCACGACCCGATCCTCCCCTTCGTCGACGCCGCCTCGATCGAACCGGAACCCCGCCCGCGACAGCACCCGTCCCAACGAGCACGTACCGGCACCGTCGTCGTCGGAATCGGAATATGAATCGTCATCGTCCCAATCGTGCGCCGCGTACGTGATCTTCGACGAGACTTCACCGGCGAGGTTCATGCCGGCGTTGTACGCGGCGTTGCGTACAGCGGTGGGATCCACGTCCGTCAGCGCCACCTTCCGTGCGCCCCTGTGCGCCGCGGTCAACGACGGCGCGCCCAACCCCGCGCCAATCTCCAGGACGGACTTACCTGCCACCGACTCGGGATGCCTCGCTATCCATCGCGAGAGGATCAAGCCGCTGTCTCACGCTATGTTGGGGATGCGTCGCTTCTCGCCGCCCTCGGGCTCGCGCACGTGTCGCATGCGGAGGGTGAGTGGGTTCGCGAGCGTGCCGACGCCGAGGATGGCGTGCGAGGGTTCGTCCACGTCGCCGCGCGCGGGGAAGGACGCGCCGGGGGGGCAGTGCTTGGAGCACGCCTCCATCGCGTCGGCGGCGGCGGACGCCACCTCCGGGACCTCGTGCGTCACCAGCCTGGTGAGCAGGTCGTGGCCGCACGCGGCACCGAGCGCGGGGACGTACTCCTCGTCGTCTGCGATGAGCGCGGTGACCTCCTCGAGCGTCCGCGTGAGCTCGGCGGCACCGTCGTCGCCCGCGCGGTTGTTGGTTCTCAGCCGATCGACGAGGACTGCGCACTGAACCACCATGTCGTCCCACTCCCGCCCCCGCCAGCCGCGTCCTTCGGCGGCGTCCGACCACGACATGTGAGAGCCGACTAGATATGACGCGCCCGCGGTGCGCCGACCGAACCCGCCTCCCTTCGCGCGTCGGGTGGTGAAGGTGCCGAGAGTCGCGTTCATGTTTTAGTCATATTTAGTCACTTCAACTCGCAATCAATAATAATAATCGAGACCTAGCTAGCTAGCTAGGCTCGGAACGGTTATTCCTGAGGGTGCGTCGCGGTAAGCGGCGTCGCGGGACTGGCGGCTGAGTTAATCAGCTCCCAGTCCAAGATACAAGCAAGCTATCGTACCGCGCCCCCCCCGCTCGGGGGCACAAAAAATAAATACTGTCACGCAGGGTCTGTCTCTAGTGTACATGTTCAGGCGGTGGTCACGGGTTCGACTCACGCCCCGACTCACGCCACCTTGACCTCGTGCATCTTGTTGGGACCCCAGAAGATCCCGAGCGCGAGAGCGGGCTTTATGAGCGTCCAGTACGGCAGGTCCAGCCCCGGGCGCTTGTACGCCAAGGGGTGTTTGTGGTGCCAACCGTGGTACGCCTGTGATAACAAAACACTCTTCGTCAATCTAATTGCCGATACGAGAATTAAAATAAACTCACCTCCCCGAAGGTATTCGCGAGCGGGTCGAACGGTATGTCCACCGCGCGGCACGTCCCTTTGGCGTTGGCGAACTTGGCGCGCTCCGCCTCAGTGACAGGGTCCGGGTGCGAGTGGAACATCACGTTGAAGTACAGCGTCAGGCACTGGCACAGGACGCCGCTCATCATGCTGCAATACACCGCCCACGCCGGTCCCAGCGTGGCATAAAACAATGCGTGTACGCTGAAGACGGGGACCCAGTAAAAGTTCTCCATGAACGCGAGCTCGGGAAACGCGAGGTGGTCCTGCATGTACTCCTGGTCGTGCCCTGAACCGAACGGACCCTCGCCCGACGGCGAGTACACCCACCCCATCCACGCGTACAGTTTGCTGAACGCAACCGGCGAGTGCGGATCCGCCTTTGTGTCGCAATGAGCGTGGTGGCGCCTGTGCTTGCTCGACCACCAAAGAGGCGCGCCCTGAATGAGGAGGAAGGGAGGAGGGAGGAGGTAAGTGAGAGGGACAGAATCGTCAGACTCGACCTGCTCCGCGCGTGCGCGGGAAAGAAGCGTTCTTAAAGTCGTCGAGGTTGGGACGCCTCAGCGTGCGTAAAGATTCGTTCGTATGATCAAACAGGCTGTCGGTGGTGTCTCGGGAAAAAGTGTCCGAAGCCGTAGCCGTGTCGTCGGTCGAACACGTGGGCACCGCCGCTCTCGAGGCGGGGGATCGCGCCCGCGCCGCGAGTGCGATTCGGGAAACCCCGCGGCGCGCGCGTGGCGTGCGAGAACCCCGGCCGCGTTTCTCTCGGCGCGTGTCGATCCCTCGGCACGCGTCGCGTCGGTCGTCGCGCGTGACGAATCATCCGCGGCTGTTTCGACCTTTTGGGGGTAGCTAGGGGCGCATTTTACTAACCTGAGACGCGAGGCAACCCCCGATGTACAGCGCGAACTGCGTGACGCGTCCGCACTTGAACCCCTTGTGGCTGAAGTACCTGTGCAGGCACACGCTCATGGGAATGCACTCCTTCCACAGGTAGATGAGGAACATCGGCCCGAGCATCTTGGTCTCGAACTGCGCGCGGTAAATCCAGGCGAGCACAAGGAATATCGGGCCCTCCGTGAAGCCTATGGGGTTCATGGAAGTGCCCGGTATGCGCATCACGTTCAGGCGAGTATCTTTCATGAGCCCGGACGCGGCGAACGCCTTCGCCTGCGCCACCTTGACAGGAGTGGGGGGTAAGCACATGGTGGATGCGTGTCCGCGCCCCACCGCGCCGCGACAATGGATGGCTGAAAAACGGAAATCAGGCATGCGTTATTCGGAACTCCAATTACTGCATCTGTATGGGTATTTTGGTGTCAATCTATGGGTATTTTCTAAGAGTTTTAGAGATATTTTCTTCGTATGACTAAAAATTGTCTAAAATTGTCTAATTGCCGTTGTTTTAAGTAGACCGTTCGTCATGAATCACGGGTGGTTTGGTCACGCGCGGCTCACGCCCTGATGACGACGGTGTGGCGGCCCAGGGTGAGGGTGCGGGTTCCGGATGTAGACGAGGGTGAGAAAGGAGTCGAGGTGGCAGAGGAGGTGAACGATGCGGGTCTGACGAAGAAGGGGACGAAGCGGAAGGTAGCCCCTCCTACAAAGGGGCCATGCGAGCACGGGGTGAAGTACCGCTCGAAGTGCAAGGTGTGCAGCGGGTGCCCGCACGGTCGTCGGCGCTCTCAATGCAAGGAGTGCGGTGGATCACAAATCTGCGAGCACGGTCGTCGGTGCTCTACATGCAAGGAGTGCGGTGGTGCAGGAATCTGCGAGCACGGTCGTCGGCGCTCTGATTGCAAGGAGTGTCGTGCGGTGTAATCATTAAATCGACTCACTTCTTGGCAGCCTTGGCCTTTTCCGCGGCCGCCTTGCGAGCGAGGTACCTCGCCTTCGCGTCGTCGACAGCCTTGTCGTCGTTCTTCCTCCCCCCGCTCTCGACCCTCTGCCGCTCCGCCTCCTTCGCCACCGCCATCCTTCGCTCCTCCTCCTTCGCCTTCTCCCCCTTGATGCGGCCGCCGCTGAGTTTCGCGAGGTCCGCGCCCCGCAGACGCTCCGTCACCGCCTCCACCCACGGCCCCTCCACCGCGCACACGTTGCGCAGAAACACCCGCGTCGTGGAGATGAGCTCGTGGTACACGACCCACTCGGGTAGTAAACCGGTGCGATCGTCCGCGAGTTGACGCGCGGAAGACGGGTGGACCTCCGCGAGCACGGCGTTGTCGTTGAAGGTTCGGAAGCCGTTGTGTTTGGGCAGGCGCCTGGCGAGTCGGTTGCAGAAGCCGACGCAGATGGCCTGGCGAAGCGCAGTGACGTCGCCGCGCTTTGCCTCGTCGTCCCGGTTACCATCGCGGCTCCTGTCGCGACCCCTGTCCTTGCTCCGGTCGCGGCTCCTGTCCCTGCTCCTGTCGCGACCCCTGTCCTTGCTCCTGTCGCGGCCCCTGTCCCTGCTTCCGTCCCGTTTGCGCTTGTCGCCTCTGGGCCCGTCGTCGTCCCTCCTCCCGGACCTCCCGTGTCTGTCACCCCCATTGTTGCCGTGTCTGTCACCCCCCTTGCGCTCCATCTCCCGAAACACCCCGAGCAGCTGCTTCCGAACGTCCCTGGCGAACTCCATCCCGCGGTCGCTCAGACCGTGCCGCTCGCAAAAGTCCCGTCTGTGCCCGCCCCTCTGCCACGCCTGGTACGTCCGCATCAACACGATATGGTCCCCCATCCGTTTCTCGTGATCCGAGCACAGCGACTCGACGGGTTTCTCACCCTCCTCCACCCGCGGCGACCCGCCCCCAGTGTACACCCGCTCGACGCTCAGCATCGCCGCGACAGTTGCCATCTCGTCGACGCATTTGAACCGCCTCGCCGCGAGCATCGCCCTGGCGAGCTGCGGCTCCACGGGCAGCGGCGACATCTCGCGACCGAGCGTCGTCACGGACCCGTCCTCGTCGATCGCGCCCAGCGCGTACAGCTGTCGCAGCGCGTCCCCCATGAGTTTCAAATCGGGTTTATCCAGAAAGTCAAAGTCGAGGACGTCCAGTCCTTCCAGGCGCAAGGTTTTGAGGTAAAGAACCGTTCCCACGAGTGACGTTCGTTGAATCTCCGGAACGGTCGTCGTTGGCATGTCCAACTCGAAGTGCTCGCGGGTGTACAGGCGGAAGCATCGTCCGGCGCGCGTGCGTCCGGCGCGGCCCGCGCGTTGCCTCGCCTGCACTGCGCTGATGGACGTCACCTTCAGCGAGCCCATCCCGGTCACCGGGTCGTACTCGTTTTGTTTCGTAAACCTGCAATACAACACGACGTCAATCACATTGCCCGTACGTACGGAAATACCAAAGGTAAAATAGAAATAAACTCACCCCGGGTCCACCACGAAGACTACCCCTGGGACCGTCAGCGACGTCTCCGCGAGGTTCGTCGCCACCACCACGCGCCTGCACCCTCGCGGCGGGGGCGCGAACACCCTAGCCTGAAGCTCGGGCGACAGCGCGGCGTACAGGGGCAGCACCTGCATGTCCGGGCACTCATCCTCGGGCATCTCCCGGACTCGTTCGTTGAGCGCCGCGCACGTTCTTTCAATCTCGTCTTTCCCCGTGAGGAAGAGTAAGACGTCGCCGCGGCCCTGTGAGCAGTGCAGGTCCATCACCGTCTCCAGCGCGGTCGCGACGTAGTGTTTCGGCGTCTCCGTGGCGTACGCCAGCTCGACCGGGTACACGCGACCTGGGACGTGGTAGACGGGACAGTCGTTGAAGTAGGCGCTGAACTTTTCCGATTCCAAGGTGGCCGACGTGACCACCAGCCGAAGCGTGGGTTTTCGTGTCTTGACGAGCACCTTGAGCAATCCGAAGAGGATGTCGGTGTTGAGCGAACGCTCGTGCGCCTCGTCGAGGACGACGACGCCGTACTTGGACAGCTGTGGGTCCTCGAGGCACTCGCGGAGTAAGGTGCCGTCGGTGAGGTACTTGATGCGAGTGTCCCTCGACGAGCAGTCCTCGAATCGGACGGTGTATCCGACCAGCGATCCGATGTTGACCCCCATCTCGTGCGCCACGCGCCTCGCGACGGACACGGCGGCGACCCGTCTCGGCTGCGTCACCGCGACGCCCATCCGCGAGTCCGGCATGAGCGAGGCGGAAGCCTTGTGCAGGATCTGCGAGATCTGCGTCGTCTTGCCGGACCCAGTCTCTCCGATCACCACCGTGGTCGGGTTGGTGCGCACCGCCTGCAGGATCTCCTCGGCGTAGCGCAGCACCGGGAGCTCGCCCGGGGCGTAGGGATCCTCGACGGGCGCATCGTCGTCACCCATGGTCCACGGACGGTAGCACTAGTCTGCCGCCGCACGGGAATGAATTATAATCGGCACCGCACGGGACGACGTTTGGAAAATAATGCGGCGCCGTGTCACTCCTCAGCGAGCGCGCCCACGCGTCGGGTCGCGGGACGAAGGGAGGCATGGGGAAGCGGGATCTGAACGCCCTGCTGGGCGTGGGCAAGAAGTCGGGCGGCGCCAAGAAGGCCAAGAAAGCCGGCGGGTCCATCCTCGCGCAGGCGGCGGCCGCGACGGCGAAGGCGAAGGCGAAGAGCGCCGACGCGAGCGGCGTGGAGGACGCGGGGGTGTCGCGCAGGGACCCGGAGCCCGAGGCGACCCGGGGCGACGATCCCGCGCCGAGGCCGTCGCGATGGGGCACCGGCGTCGCCGACGATGCCCCGGGCCCGGCTCCCGCGCCCGCGAGGGCACCCGCCGCCAAGTCGAGGTGGAACGACGACGACGCAGATTCCTCCGACTCGGAGGATGCCGCCCGGGAAGCTGCGGAGCGCGAGGCTGCCGCTTTAGAGGCCGCCGCCGCGCCCGAGAGCTACATGGACAAGATGGTGAGGGAGGCGATGGAGTTCAAAGCAGCGCAGGAGGCCGCGGATGACTCACTCGAGGAAGCCGGCGAGCTTCCATCCAACGGGCATGGGCATCATCGACAGCCGCTGGATAAAGCCGCGCTCATGACTCCCAGCACCGACGACGACGCCACGCCGAGGGAGGCGCCCCAAACGGAGGATATGGATGCAGCCGCGGCGCCCGTGGACACGCCCCCCGCGGGCGGCGAGGGCGCACAAACGGAGTCCCCGCATCCGCACCCGCCGCCGCCCGCCGCGCTCGACCACCCCAACGTCACCGTCGGCCGCGGCGACGGCACGGCTGGCGAACGTAACGAACGCGGCGGAGCATTGGCCGACCTGGACGACCTGGATGACCACGTGGGCGGCTCGGAGGACCGCGCTGACTCCGAGGAAGGGCTCGGCGACGTCGCGGGTCCGTCCAGGGGCCCGCCGGGAGGAGGAGGTTTAGAGACCTACGCGTCATACCCGGTGGTGGAGCACGAGCCGAGGAAGTCGAAGGCGCCCGACGGACCCGAGCGCGAGACGATCGAGGACGCGCCGTTCGAGGAATCTCCCGGAGTCGAACCCGGCGTTAGAACCATGACGAAGGTTCCGAGCTTCAACCGCGTGGCTCAGCTCCGGTCCGTGGTGGACGACGAGGACAGGTCCCCGACCCCCGACAGCGTTCACGAGGTGGTCGGCGAGCGCAAGTTCGACATGATGGCGGGGTGCCGGTCGGTGTTTGAGTACGAGCAGCTCAACAAGATCGACGAGGGTACCTACGGGGTGGTGTTCCGTGCGCGTGATAAAGGCACGGGCGCGATCAGGGCGTTGAAGAAGGTGAAGATGGATAAGGAACGGGAAGGATTCCCGCTCACGGCGCTGAGGGAGGCGAACATACTGCTCTCCATGCAGCACCCCAACGTGGTGGGCGTGACGGAGATGGTCATGGGGAACTCGCTGGACTCCATCTTCATGGTGATGGAGTTCGCGGAGCACGACCTGAAGGGGCTGATGGAGACCATGACCAAGCCATTTACGATCCCGGAGGTGAAGTGTCTCATGCTGCAGCTGCTGGGCGGGGTGAGTTACCTGCACGATAACTGGGTTTTGCACAGGGACCTGAAGACCAGCAACGTGCTGGTCAACAACAAGGGCGAGCTGAAGATTTGCGACTTTGGCTTGGCGAGGCAGTACTCGGATCCGCTGAGGCCGTACACGCACATGGTGGTGACGCTCTGGTACCGAGCCCCCGAGCTGCTCCTCGGCCAACGGCTTTACAGCACCGGAGTCGACGTGTGGAGCCTCGGGTGCATCATGGGTGAGCTGCTGTGCAAAGATCCGCTGTTTCAGGGCAAGACGGAGATTGACCAGATCGACCGCATCTTCCGCGTCCTCGGCACGCCGAACGAGAAGATCTGGCCGGACTTCGTCAACCTCCCGTCCGTCCGAAAAATCAAGTTCCCGCACCAGCCGTACAACAACTTACGAAAGAAGTTCCCGAAGATCTCACCCAACGGCGGCGTCACCTTAAGCGACTGCGGGTTCGACTTGATGAACAAGCTCCTCGCGTACGACCCGAGCCGGCGCATGACGTGTGAAGATGCGCTGAACCACGCGTTCTTCGCCGAGTTTCCACCGGCCAAGGCGAAGGAACTCATGCCCACGTACCCGAGCAAGGCTGCGGGGCAGACGCGCGAGGTTGTGGAGCGCGCGAAGGCTGCGGCGAGGGTGAGAAACGCGGAGCTGAGGGCGGCGGAGGCGGGTGAGGGGGAGGACCCGTTGGAGGCGCAACGGCGGCGGGAGGAGGCGACGGCGGGGCGCGCGCAGTCCGGGCTGTTCTCGCACCTCAACTAAGACGCACACGACGCGAGTTAGACACTAATCTAAGATACAGACGCTACGCTATTGTTCGTGCTATTATTCAGCGCCACGATATGTCCAGCCGCACTCCGCCTGCAGTGAGGGTGTTTGCCACGGGGCACCGAGCCTCGGTCGCCCGTCTGAGCTCGTCGATGCGTTTCGCACTTTCCGGTTGGCTCCCTTCGACGAGCTGGACGGTCGCGGTTCCCGTGACGCTCAGCAGACGAGCGGGCACTGGGGTCGGCGCGTTGAGCGGTAGGCTCGTGGCGCCGCGCTCGTCCCTCGTCGCGACGTACTCGAACGTCAGTCCCTTGAGCGCCATCCTTGGCTTCATCTGCCGCGCGACGAACGCGGCGGTCGCCTGCTCGCACCCGATGAGCGCGGACACCAGGAGCTCCACCGGCTGGGGGTGTTCGTCCTTGCCGCCCATCTTCTTCGGGAGGTCGGTGCGGACGACGTGCCCCCGTGTCGTGGTCGTCGTCGTGCCCCCGACGCCCGTGGCGTTGAGCTCGTAGCGTTTGATGTGTTTCTCGTCGCCATCACCATTTCCGTCGTCCCTGGGTCCACCCGCATCGCGTGAGGCGCACCTGACGCACGACGACCCGCGGTGCGTGTGCTTCACCAGCACGCCCGATCGATGCGTCCTACACGTCGGGGTCAGTCCCCGCGCCAACCGAGTCGCCCACGCGAAGCTCATCTCGGTGTGTGTGAAAAGTTCCGTGTGAAAAGGCACTTTGGATAGTGTGTGTTGGGAATATGGGCCAGGTTTAGGCTAAACAACTGAAGTCGTTCCGAGAGACCAACAACTTCCGCCGATTCGAGGCCTACGTGTCATAAAGCACGGCAAGCGCGTGCCTGGTGGAGACTCGCGAAGGTCCTTCATCGGTCAAATTCTCGCTCACATCGACTGGAAGGTGCGCCGCGTTACCCCGTTTCGCGTCCCGACGCGTCGCACGGACCCGCGCGGCACCGCCCCGGGCATGCGATTCCGGATATCGCTTTTCTCTCCGCGTTCGGCGCTTTTAGCGGCGGGGCCCCGGCGGGTCCGTCGCGCCGACCCGATGCACGCGACGCCCGGGGTTTGGATCTCTCCGCGTCCCGATCTTCGCGCGGGTCGTCGAGGATCACTCGACGTCTCGCGAGGCGGCGACGGGCGCGTCGTCACCGCCCCGACCCGCGCTTCCGGCCGCGCAATCGCCCCGACACACGGCACGGGGCCGGGTGACGCGAACCTAGGAGTCCAGGGTTTTGCCTCCGAGGAAAATTTCGTCCCGCGTTATCCATCGAACCGCCCGAGCGCGAACCGCCCTTTAACCCCCAAACGCCGTCGCTGACCTCACGCCACCATGTCCCCACGTGTGTAAAACCCCAGGTGTCCAGTTCGACGCAACCCTCGGCAGCTAGCCAGTCCGTCTAGACAACGACACAGCTGTGAACAATGGTGAATCACAAAGGCGACGCCGCGCACAATGAGATCAACTCGTTCGCGTCCAAGGCTGCCAAGTACAAGCGCGAGGGCGACGCCCACTTCGGCAAGCGCAACATGAGGGAGGCGCTCACGTCCTACGGCAAAGCCATCGAGATGTCCCTCACCGGCACCGAGGAGAAAGCAGCGCTCTACTCCAACCGAGCGGCGTGCTATCTCATGCAGAACATGTACAGGGCCGCAGTGCAGGAATGCTCCCAGGCGCTCAACGAAGCGCCGGACTTCAAACCCGCGCTCCTTCGCCGCGCCCGCGCGTACGAGCAGATGCAGCAGTACGACCGCGCCGTCTCGGACCTCGAGGCGGCTGCCAAGGCTGACCCCGGCAGCGACGACGTTCGCAAAAAGCTGCAGGCGACTAGGGCGGCGCGCGATACCCGCAAGGCTTCCCGCGCGCCGCAGGGCCTCGGCGCCGGCGGGCTCCGCGCGCCGGGCGCGGGCAAGCGCGGCCAGCGCCTCACCGCCGCGCAGCAGCAGGCTGCCGCGGCGGCGGCCTCGGGCCAAGGCCAGGGCCAGATGCCCACGCTGACCATCAAGGCGACTCTCGTCAAGGGCGAGGAGTCCGTCACCAACTCCGTCGTCCTGCCAATCTCCGTCCGGTACAAGGACATCGTCGACCAGGTGGCGCAGCAGTTCCCTGACGACCTCAAGGATCAGGCTTTCGCGTTGAAGTACAAGGATGCCGAGGGTGACCTCGTCACCGTCACCTCGCGAGCCGATCTCCGAAGCGCCCTCTCCGCCGCCATTCATCACGCGGAGCAGCGCGCGGCGGCGACCGGCGTGCCCCGGCCCCGCGACGCCGGCCTCGCGCCCGTGGAGGTGGAGATCGTCCCGGTCTCCAAGGTTCTCTCGGAGACCCCCGACGTCGTCGTCCCACCCCACGTCGGCTCGAGGGAACACCTCCCGGATACAAACGACGAAGGCGCCGAGGACGTCATCGAGATTGACGAGTGGCTTCTCACCTTCGCCGGCCTCTTCCGCAAGCACCTCGGCGAGGAGGGCGCCAAGGAAGGCGCCCTGGACCTCCGCGCGATCGGCCTCGAGAAGTGCTGCGAGGCGCTCGAGGTTGCCGTGGGCACCGACAAGGCGAAGGAGCTCCTCGGCGCCGCCGCAGATAAGTTCCAGGAAGCCGCCGCCGCCGCCGTCTTCAACTGGGGCAACGTGCACGTCTGCGCCTCCCGCAAGGTTGTCGACTGCGCCGCCCCGGCGCCCGAGGAGGGCCAGCCCGCACCCTCGGACGAGCAGATGGCTGCCACCGCCAAGGACCACATCAAGCGCATCGACGAAGAGTACACGAAAGCCGTCGATCGCTACACGCAGTCGCTGGCCATCAAGCCCGACTTTTACGAAGCCACCATCGCGTGGGGCCAGCAGTGCTTCGAGCGCGCGAAGATTTACCACTTCGCCGCCAAGGCTGGCGACGCCGCCGCCGCGAAGGAGGCTGACAAGATGTTCGACCTCGCCGAGGTGAAGTTCCAGGAGGCGCTCGGCATGGCCCCCAAGGAGGACGAGGCGTCCACGTCCGGAGAGGAGGGCGCGGAGGAGGCTCGTCCGGAGCTCGGGCTGAAGGCGCAGATCCAGGTGCTGTGGGGTAACGTGCTCTTCGAGAGGTCGCAGGTGAGGCATCACCGCGACGACAAGAAGTGGCAGGTGGACACGGATGCGGCGGTGGCCAAGTTCAACGAGGCGGGGTGCTCCAAGGATGACATCACCAAGGCGCTCATGAACCACACCAGCGGCGTCTGGAAGGATGACGAGGAGGCTGCCAAGACCAAGGCGGGCGGCAAGTAAAGGAGCGCGGCGGGAGTGGAGTGTTAACGTATTCTCGGACGAGACGATTCTTTGGAAGCGCAGAGCGTGTTTTTTATGTCGACATCATGATATCAGATTTACAGGTCCCAATTGAGTTAGTAGTCCCCACCCTCCTCGCGTCTCCACTTACTCTCAGTGCGCGGCGATCGCGCCCGGCAGGTTGGAGATGTCCAGGTCGTCCAGCCCCGGCCTGTCGGTGATCTTCAGCCCGTTCTCGTTGGCCAGGTGCAGCATGCAGATGAACGCCATGTGCACGCTGATGTCCTCGGTGGCGCCCGCGAGATTATCCTCGGGAAACTTGCGAAGCAGCTGGTTAAACGAGTGCGATCCGGTGCCTTCGTCCGCGGGGCAGATCACCTCGTCGTTGATGTTCTCCCAGAGCGTGCACTTGAGCTCCTTGACGTTGACCTCCTTCGTCTGACGCGCGTAGTTCACCTGGATCTTCTCGCACCGGCGCGGCGCCGCCACCAAGCCATCCATCCCCTCGGGCGTATCAGCCGACGGGTCGTCAAAACCGGCGTCGCCGTCGCCGTCGAACCCGCCGCCGAAGCCGTCGTCGCCGTCGAAGCCACCGCCAAAGTCGTCGCCGTCGCCGTCGAAGCCCATGCCGCCGTCGCCGCCGCCGCCCGACACGTCGGGCGCGCCAAAGTTGACGGAGAGTGTACCGACTCCCGCGTTGGGCCGGAGCGAGAGCTTGACGAGCTGTGACGCGTCGTAGCCGAGGTCGGGGGGCAGCAGGGTGTCGACCTGTGTGGGCGCGGCGACCAGCTGGAGCTCCTCGATCGTCGCCGCGAGGGTGAAGCGCGCCTCGTCGGGCTCGCCGGGATTCTCGAAATCAAACGTGAGCTCGCCCTTCTCGCGCTTCTTGGGCTTTTGCTCGCCGTCGTCGCCGTCGGCGCTCTTGTCGCCGCTCTTGCCAGCAGCCTTGCTCGGGGGCGCCTTGAAGCGCCAGTGGCTGGGACCCGCCCACGCCATCTTGCCGCCCATGCCGGAGTTGACGACCCACTCGAGGCCGGCGTCGCCCTCCATGTCCAGCTCATCGCCGTTTGGCCCGCGAGCATTCGAGTACCCTTGGTTGGGGTTGAAATCGTCGGCGAAGTCCACGCCGTCGTCCTCGAACCCCGCGCCGAACCCGCCGGTATCGTCGTAGGGCGCCGCATCGTCGTCGTTGCTCTGCGCGTCGTCGTACTCCGCGAACTGGATGCCGTCGCCGGACGCAAAGTCAAAGAGGGAGACACCCGCGGTTCCATCCGCGACCGCCTTGGCGGCGGCGGCGGTGGACGCGACGTTCCCGCCGGTGAGCCCGTGGAGGAGATCCTCGATGACGCCGACGGCGGCGGTGATCCGCGTGGCGTCCACCGCGGACCTCTGCGCGAGCTCGATGGTTTGCGCGATGGAGGAGAGGTCGACGACGATGCCGTCGATGGGCGCCTCGTCGTCGTCCACGCCCGCGTCTCCGTACTCGGGAACCTCCTCCGAGTCGAAGCAGATGTTGCACCCGCGGTGGACGGAGAGGTTGTTCAAGAGGAGGCCGGAGGCGCCGCCCTCGTCGAAGAGCGCGGAGGTCTTCTGGAAGAGCGGGTCGACGGCGACGGTGTCGTCGAGAGCCTTGAGGGTGTGAGCCTCGGGCGCCTCGAGGGTGTTCACGGGTCGATGCGCTCGCTTCTTCGGGGCGCCCTCGCCGTCGCCGTCTAAGCCTTGGCCGTCACCCTTGGCGCCGGCGCAGTCCTCCTCATCCTCGTTTTGCGTCACCTTGTTCATACCTCCGAGCATCTTGAACGTCTCGTTGTGGAACGAGTCGACGCGCGAGGCGTAGATCTTGACCCCCGCGTCGAGGGTGCACGACGACTTTTGAAAGTTGGTCTGGCCGTCCTCATCCTTCGAGTCGCGGACAATCTCGCTGATGTGGTCGATGAGCGCGAGGGACCAGGTGTTCTTGGCGTTGATCTTGTTCTCGCTCGCCAGCTTGATGCAGTTGCTGTACAGGTTGAGGACGCCCTCGGCGCTCAGCGCCGGCTTCTTGGACTGCGTCGAGTTGATGGAAGTCATCCTGGACAGCGGCTCCTTGGAGGACCCTTTGGTGGCCATCGAGTCGTCGGCATCGTCGAGGGCATCGGTGAACGTCCTGCGGTGGTTGGGGCGATTGGGGGTGGGGAAACATCGTTAGGATTCGGCGCGGGCGATGTTGGGGTTCGATACGGCGCGTTCATCGCGTTCACGAGGCCGCGGTTAGGACTCGACGCGCGTGGGACTTGGACGATAAATTCCGTCTCTACATCGGACGCACCTCCGCGACACCTCGGACGCCTGCCTCGCGAGCTTGTTGCGCTCCTTCTCGCGCTTATCGTTGTTGGGTGTGAGCAGACCCACGGGCGCGGGCGCCGGGGACTTGAGCGGCGTCTTGCTCTTGGACTTGCCCTTGCTCACGGGCGTCGTGTTGTTCAGCTCGCCTAGGACCCCCATGGTGAGCTTCGCTTCCTGCGAGATTTACGGGAAGGGGGGAATCTCGTGAGCCCGGCACCGGTGGCTTTGTATCCGGGATGCGACGAGTCGTGGGTGGACGCGACGCGCACCTGTTCCTCTCTTACACCGACTGTGGGCGGTATCAGAGCTCAGCGTCCTCGGGGTCGAAGCGCTGGCGGGAATGACCTTCGACGCGGTGAAAGCTTTTTCCCCCGTCGCCAAACAAAAACGGCAAATTCTCGTGACACAAAAAATAGAACAAAATAGACCCTCTTTCTTGAGTCACATCGCCCATAGAACTGCCCGTTTTTCCCAAAAAATCGAGCATCAATCCAATCGTCGATCCGCCGAGGTCGCCCGAGATGAAGTTGACATTCAGACGCGCGAGGGAGCCACCCCGCCGCTGTCGTCGGTGTATCGAGGAGTCGACACCGACCCACACGCCGACGACCATGGCGGCAGACCCGGATCCGTTCGACACGCTCAAACCCATCAAGCCCAAGTCCGCGGTGCCCAAGCCCAGGGGCGCGGCGAACGGGCACGATGGGGCGGAGACTTTAGAGGAATTCGTGTCGAGCGGGGGCGCGACGTCGACGGAGGAGACGGAGAAGAAGACGGAGGAGCTGCTCGAGCGGATCAACGAGATCGTCGGTGCGTCCACTGACCTTTTCGATGCACGCCCCGAACCCTGGATTGATGAACCCAGCGGCGTATCCCGCGATGAACCCAGAGTGCCCGTCTCGTCTCCCCGCCCGCCCACACTTTTGGGTGTAGTGCCGCGTCAGATCCAAAGCGCGAGTCCATCTCCAAACGCTCACCCGCACACTCCCGTGTCACCACGTACGCAGGTAGCAACCTCAACAAGTTCGCGGGTGAGATCATGACGGCCCTCGCGGGTGTCGGGTCCAAGCTGGAGGCGATGCAGACGCGCTTGGAGAAGAACGAAACGGCGACGACGTCGATGGCGGAGGATCTCAAATCAGCCGTGGAGTCGCTACGAGCGGCGGAAGCCGCGGCGGCGATCGCGGCCCTTCCTCCCACGCTCGCCACACCCGCGCCCGCCGCACCTGAACCCGCGGTGGCGGCGCCGGTGCCTTCCCCCGCGCCGTCAGTCCCCGAGGTCCCGGCACCAGCCGCGGAGGTGGCGCCTCCGCTGGCGACCGAACATTCACCCATTGTGCCCGTCGCGGCTCCACCCATGGCACAACAGTGGCCTCACGCGTCCGCGCCCCCCGCGTCGGCACCCGCGTACGCACCCACGGGTCCGCCTTCCCCCGGACCGCATCAACCCCCGATCGGTGCGCCCTACGGCAGCGGCCCGCCACCGCACCACCACCCGGGGCACCCGC
>MDSX01026515.1_pt1 | contig 22817 bp, 40 predicted proteins | sample 811141 | NCBI WGS metagenome assembly MDSX01 (sample SAMN05326642, study PRJNA326480) | marine metagenome | isolation source: seawater | place: Atlantic Ocean: South East | collected 2010
ACAACATTGAACTCCATAAACTCAATAGCTTCTTCTGCAGTCATGTCTTGTTCGGTAAGTATATGAACGCACAGCTCATAGTCGTAAACCGCAACCACATTGAATCCGCTTGTACGTCCTATTAGCGCATCCTCGAATCCGTCAGCTAATAAGCATTCAAATTCATCAAGCGTTTCCATCAATTCGTTCTTCGTCATGTTAAAAAGTGTTGGGCCTCAAAGATGAGAACACCAACTCAGATACACAAGCAAATTGGAAATTATTTTTTTGTCCCTCTTCTTTTGGACTTTGGACTTGACCCTTTTTTCTGTCCGTTCCTTGCCCTATTCTTAGAAGCTGATTCTCGGGTGTATCCTCCGCCTTTTTTGTGCGATACATCTCCACCGCCCTTTCCATATATTCCACGTCTCCTACGCTCTTTATTTAGCTCTGAGCGGTACTTTCTTCTTTTGGCCGAGGATGCATACTTTTTGTCATAAGCCCTCTTCTTCGCGATTGAAGCTTTTGACATGCCCCTTTTCTTGTACGAAGGGTGCGTTCCTGCTTTTTTATTCCTAGCCATAAAAACAAAGATAACGAATTCATTTTTAATCCTTAGTTTTAATTGCTTATGTACAGTAGTGTAATGTACATAATAGAGTAAGTGTATATATTGTACAAGCTATTATGTACAAAGTCAAGGCAATCCGCATATTTTTTTTACATGCTTTGTTATCTCCCGGCTAGAAGGGTTTTCTATCTCTTGGAAGCACCTTTCGTTTAACTTAAACCTTCCCATAAGCTCGTTTGCTTGTTCGATTGTTAGGCTGTCTGAAAGTATTAAGTCACTAAATTCTTCTTCTTCTTCGTCAGATAGAATACATTTATACATTTGATGAAATAGAGCGTCCCGAAATTCTTCCGAAACGACAGGACGCTCCAGCTCATCAAAAATATTATTTATCCAATTGCTCAACGTCTTTTAAAATCGTCAGCCTCGTCCTCACCAAAAACTTTAAATTGGTAAAGATTCATGGATTTAAGGGTAGCGCGTGATAGTGCGCGTTTTTCCGCCATGGCCACGAAGTAAGAATTCTGACAATTACTCTTGTGGGCCTCTCCGTAAGTCTCAACAACTTTATCACCAACCTTGGCGGTTGCCTTGATGACAACGAAGTCAGGCTGAACCACCACCTCACTAAATGATACATCGATGTTGTTTTTGAACTGTATCTTTTCGATTCCCGAACGGGATATGATAACGTAATGTCTGTGAGTGAACACATCGTCTTCATTTAAGCCATTATCTTCAAATAGCTTCGTCATCGTCTTTCTTTGGTTATCAGTTAATTTTTCCATTACTTATTGTATTCAGTAAATTTATAATTTAATTCAGATTTAGAATTTTGGTAAGAATCAACCATATCCCTTGCCATCTCGCAAGCGAATTCATTTCTGCCATCATACCTGTTTTCTTTGTGGTTTTTGGCCATTAAGTCTATGAAATGAACGCAAAACATAAACATCTGATGCTGCAGATATCTGTGTTCTTTTGATGCTTCAATAGCCTCTTCCTTTGCGTTGAACAAAGTGCTATTGCTAATAGAGGATATGCTCTGTTTTTTTTTATTTAAATCAATCATTTTTTAAGTTATTTGATTGTGAAAGACATACGTCTGAAAGAAAGTTTACAACTTCTTTTATACATTCGTTTAGTTCTGCAGACTCAGGAGTTATTAAGGTGTTTATGTCCATGATTGTTTTGTTCTTTATCGCATCATGAAAACACAAATAAACACTCTTCAGTGACTCAATCCTGTCCATTTCCTCTAGTCCATCGAACTTAGAAGGCTTGAATTTTATGTTGTTCTCTGTGCTCAAGTAGGGCTGTATGAACACGGCAGCCTTAGACCTAGTGTCTTTTGTGTAGTCTGAATCTAATACAGTTTTATCGTCCATTCTTTTCCTGTTTTTGGGTCTCTTGTTTTTACTTCAAATTTATCGCTTCCGTATGTAAGAGGGAGCTGTACAATTGATTTGTCGCTCCCTCTTTTTGCATACATCTCACCTCGAGATAGCGGAGTTATATCCGCCGTAATCTCTTCAAATCTTTTTATACTATTAAAACTGGACATTAAGAATTTAATATTTGGTTGGCTACAGATAGCGCCTTTTGGTCGAGGCTATTTGAACCACCAAACATCTTGGATTCATTCCTTGTTTTTTCTCGACCGTAGACGTGTGTAGTATAATGAGTTACACCGTTAAACAGCCCCCACAAGTTAGTGCCTTTGTACGACATTTCATTGTTTACTGATGATAAAATATCCATAGCCCTGTTAACTAGCCTGCCATGGTTATTTTCTCGTAGCTCTGATTCTGAAACACTCATGTCTAGTCCGGTTATAGACTGAAGAAAAGAGTCAATTTGGCTTTGGTCAACCTCGTAGTCCGCAAGAGAATACATGTTATCGTTCATAATTGTTTGAGCTTCTCTAACCAATTGAACTTGCCTCATAGAGTCTTTAATTCTGTCGTGCATATGCAAGGTGTGCCTTGCGTTGTTCTTGAGTCTACCCTTGACTGAATGAAATGAATTCTGACAGCTAATGGTTAGATTGCTGTGACCCCAGCGAATAGATGAGGTTCCGTCGTGAGAATTAACACAAGTGACATAGTTTTCTATCGTATCATTGTTGTCGCCGATTCCACTCATGGTACTTCCTTTCAACTGAACAAACACCTTGCCTCCAGTTCCAAAGAAACCTGCTTTGTGTACGGGCAGGTTAGCTTCACTTGCCACAGCATCTGCAAGTTCGAATAGTTCTTCGTTTTGAAATGGAACATATCGCTCTTTAACCGTAGTGAATATGTCCATGGTGTCTTGTCTTCGGACGGCATAGAAGTCAGTGCTTTGACCGTCTTCTGTTTTTAGGGGAACAGTTTCAACTCCCCATCCTAGGCCGTTGGCTTCTGCCATTTTGTTGTAATCAATCATTTGTTGATGTGTGTGTGTTTAGTGTGTATTCAGCGACATTTGTTTTTCCGTATCGAGTAGGAACAGTGACAGTGTTTGTTGATATGTCATATCCCTTCTGCCTTAGTTCAAAAACCGTAGCTGCTAATCGAGTATTCCCCAGTTCATTAATAGCGTCAAGGGATGTAATTTTTTTGTTTACGCTAAGAAATCCTAATAACCTTTCCTGATGATTCTTCATTTGTTTTTTCTTTTATTTTTTATTTTCAATAATAATTCTAACACATTGCCATACACCAATGCAAGGGTGATTAAAATGGCGTATATCTTCCATATGGGTTTCATTAATTCTATGTAATTTTTAATTTCTTTCATTCATTGGCTGTTTATTTAAATGTTCCTATTGATAATCTTTTCTTTCCGGTTAGCACAGACCAGTGTTTTATCGCTTCTCGGTCTGATAGCTTGGCAACCTGCAAGAACTTCCAGTAGCCCATTTTCCTTCCTGTCTGGTCATGGAAAAAACTCATGGCCTCTCCTTTGCAGTTTTCAGAAACACCCCTGACAACCTTAAAGGTGTCATCTTTTATTGTGTCAACTCTTCGCATCAACCCTATAAAGTCATCTTTGTTGTCCCATTCCAATAAGTTAATGGTCTCTCCATCGTACCTGAAATCCAGTGTAGACAGGTTAATTGTTCCGTGTGGTAAAAACATATTTTATGTATTTGTTTTGTATTTAATTCCGTTTTCTTTTGCTATATCTAGGATGTCATCGTTTGTGTAGTATTTTGTATCAGGATTTTCATCGTGAAACTCTTCTGATACGTCATCCCAGCAAGACCATATAAGCCTTGCCGTGCTCGCTTCAACAAGCATAACCCAATAATCATCGCCTTCTTTGAATGGATATTTATTTTTCATAGTCGTGTGTTTGCATTCGTCGGTCATTGTTTCTATTTTATTTTTGTCAATCTTTCGATTACTATGTCTAAAACTTCACCATCAGAAAGATAATTGTCTCCTTCTTCGGCATGGGAAGGGTCAGTGATAAAATCTATCAACCCTTGTATAGCTTTATTGGTCTGTTTGCATTCGTCGCATTCCTCGATGCGTTGAGTTCCGTCAGGAAGGGTTGGGTGATGATACACCGCAGTTTCTATGTGCCCCTTTCCCTTGCAGGTTTCACAGGTATTAATGGTCTTGGTAAGAAGTGTTCGTCGTCTCGCATCATACGCCGCATCGCGTACAATATCCTGCGCATTGATGAGATTGTCGTAGTCTGTCATAGTCGTGGTAAAAAGTGTTCGTCATTATTTAAAATTCCCGAAATATCATGAACGATATCAGTAGGGCGTATGTTCGTTTCCGTATCGTTGGCCGTGTTAGCAACGCGTTCTGACCATTCCTGAAGGGTCTTGAATTGTTTGTATGTAATCATTGTTCTTTAATTTTAGATTGAAGTATATATTTATTCTCAGACTTAGGAGCAGAAACTGATGCCCACTCTATAGATTCTGCGCTAGCCTCATAAAGAATATTTTCAGCTTCGTCTGCAAGAGTGTACATATATTCCCCATCCACAATCTTAGATACAATACTAAGCATCCGTGGAATGAGTGTTATTTGTTTTGCAAACAAAGAAGTCCGTACCATTTTATGTCGTACTGTTCCATACAGCTTGCAAACATTATGATTTCCTTGTTTAATTAGGACATTGTATACCGAATAAGAATTTTTAGAAGACTTATGTACAGTTAAGTTTTCAGACACACTCAATACTGAGTGTCTTTGAATCCTTGCATTAAGAGTCTTTATTTCATTCTCCTTGTCTTCAATATCTTTTGTTAAATCATATACTTTCTTGTTTAGCTCATGCAGTGAGAGCTCTTTAGATTCTATTTTTTCCATTATTTGTTTCCGTTTTTAAAAAACCATCCAAACTTGTTGTTAAACCAAGTCGGAAGTTCCACACTCATAAGCCTCACCAACCACCCATAAAGTCCTGTCATTTGTGAAAAGTATTTCGTATTTGTTGCCGCTAATGATGTTATTGTACCCGTCAGTCCAGTTAGGGCTTTGATGCGGGTTGAACTTGATGCGGTAGTCTTGTTCGTTTGGCTTGAGTCGATTGACATCCAGCACTTGGACAGCCTCGCACTCTATCCATGCACACACAGTCTTGTTTGCGCCGTCATGAATCTTCTGTGCTGCTGTTGGTTGCAAGCTTAGCTTACAGCCTATCATGGCTAGCTGATTGTTCTGCGGGCTCACATAAGACACCCTGTCGTCTCCTCCGTATTCCGTACCCAAGTACTTGACTTGCCACTTCATGAAGTTCTTACCTCGTCCGAGGTGGAATCTAACTTTGTACATGATATATTTGATTTGTATTTTTTATTAACCTCATTGAAAGTGTGCTTTGCCCAGTCATTGAAATCTTGGGCTGGGTTTACGTGAGCGCTTGTGCTGACGCAAACAAGCGTTCCCTTATGCTTCACTACTTCCGTCTTTTGTGATATTGCGCTCATGCCTTTGAATTACTCTCTGTACTAAGTCATCAGCATCTAGGTATTGCTCGAGCTGAATGCAAATCGTACCGCTCAAGTGTAGGTCACCCACTGAATCGTCTACCTCGTGCTCAATGTCATTCACGTCCTGTATCTCCAGTGACATATAGTCTAATGCTTGATGAAATCCAGCCATAAATGCCTCGTCAATAGCTTCCTTGTTAGACTCTTCGCCTTTCAAGTTCAATCCATTCATAAACTCAACGAGAGCATCTGCTAATTGTTTGTTATTGTTATCCATGATTTATATTAATTCTAGTTTTTCTAATAATTCTTTTGACTTATTTTCTACCATTTCCAGTAGGTAAGCGTCTTTCAGCATTTTATAGAGCACATTCCTTAGCTGAGGCTTTGTTAGATAATTTATCTTTGGGGCGTTTTCGCCTTCCATATGGCGATAGTCTGTTAAGTCGTAGTGCTCTATACAAGCGGATGAGTAGAACTGCTCGTGCATGCCCGTTAACGGCTGGGTCATTTTATCTGCTATACCCTCAAGCTCTTTTTTTACTCTACGCTCAATGGCTTGATGCACTTGATTTGTGTCTTTAAACATTTGTTTTTATTTAATGGTAAATAAGTCCTATTTTGTTATTTTTCGTAAACCATTTCGTAGCGAATAGGTCTAACTCAGATGCGTTTGCGTACCCGGCCTTCACTAAGTCTTGGAGCGTATTGAACACAGATGAGAATCGGTGAATAGTTTTGTCCACCAAATGCTCGTGGGTGCTGCCATCGCTGAATATTAAGTCAAAGTTTTCAGGTAGTTCATCTAGCCTCTTAATGAATAAAGGCACAGACTTTGTGTATGCGTAGAATCTTACATCAGGGCACTCGTTCATGATGGTTATCCACTTGTTTACATATGTCCTGTTGTAAAAGTCACCGCTATCGTGTATCCTCAGGTACTCTACGCGTTTTTTGCGGATTTCAGCGATGACAGTGTCAATAAATTCGTCGGTCTTGGACATTTCAAGCCTCCATAGGTACGCTTTTTTGACGTTTGGAAAGTTATACATACCCATCTGTGCGTAACATTTGTATTGAATCACCTTTCCATCGTCCAAGGTCTTGGTTTGTATGCAGTCCTTCGCATAAGGGCACACAACATCGCCATGTGCAGTCTTCCATGCAGTCATGCCAAAGTTGAATACTCTTTTACCTAGCTCTTTGCTTGTTTTCTTAAGCTTGGAGTTTTGTGTTAACAGCTGTGTCATTTTTATATAGTTTTACCAACAACAGTCATACTCATATGTATTTCCGTCTTCGTGTTCATGTAGTACTTTCTCTATCTTCTCTACGGTATCTTTTAGGTCTTCGAAGTACCATTCTCCGTACTCCGTGTCCCCGAAAAAGAATCCGTCTACCGTCGGTAGCTTTTCAGATGCTAACTCTGGATTGTCAATAACAAATAGACATATCGATTGAAGATGTTCTAATTGGTCTATTGTCACCGGTAACTTAACTGAAGATGTATCTCCATCTCCAGCAGTATTAATGAACCAATTGTGAATCATATTAGCTTTACGCCAATAAGCAACCTCTTCTGTTACTACTTTTCTTTTAGCTACGTTCTCCCATTCTTCGAGAACCATCTTTCTATTTAAATACATATCTAGTCCCATGTTATCTATTATTTGTGTGATACTTATCTATTGCCCAATTAAGAAATGCCTCTGACGATTTAACATAGTCAGGGTCTTGATTAAACCCTTGTAGCACAAATCCGCACTTGTCTAGGGTGTTGCATATATCTTCGAGATGACTTAGTGCTAAGTTTATCTTTTGGATATCTTTCATCAGTACAGTTGTTTCGTTCTTCATACTCTTGGGTCTGTTGCCATTAAGTAGTCCATGCGTCTATCATCTTCATCTTTGAAGGTCAGGTCGCTCCAGTCATCATAAAGTCCATCGAAGGTGACTCCGTCACCAAACTTTCCCTTCATGTCTAGTTGAGTCAACTCGTGCTTTACAATATTCTTGATGTGAGATATCGTATCGTCAGCATCTGTCCAGTTGTTGTCTACTTCGAAGTCCAGCTCAAATTTTATTACTCCAGTCATTAGTGAAATGTTTTTAGCACACCTATTAGTTCCATTATTTCATTCTTGCTTACACAGTTAGCCACATCATTGGGAGGTACCCCTTTAATGAACTTTCCTGTAACGAATTCATCATTCTCCAGTACTGCTACCTCAAATAGAGAATACTCACGTTTGTCGAACACAAATTGACTAGGCACTGAGTGGTAGTTGCGCCCCGCTTTAATACTCACCCGGAAAGGCCCGTATGTAGCGTTCCAAGTCCATGCGTCCCTATCCATGTCAATAGTAAAACGGATAGTATCATAAAACAATTTACTCATGTTTAAAAATGTTAATTAGCACACGCCTCAAATCATTCGTCATTAAAAAAGGGGCGATAGCCCCGTAATTTTTCACAGAAATCCAACATACTTGCACTAAGGCTTTCTGTTGGGAATGTACATTACGCCAATCGTCGATTAGCACACTCCACGATAAGAGCAATTGCACGTTCGTAGTCTTTCGCGTACCACCCATCTGCATTTCGAGATAGCACACGCATCGTACCTAATTTTGCCCTCACTTCACTTAAGCCAACAGACTCCCAATGTTCATCATTGAAATGCTTTGCCTCGAATTCGACAAAGTTTGTCGAGCTAATTTTAGCAATTTTTTTGCCTGCTAGTTGAGCATCCAATAGTACACCTTGGATAAACTTGAATTCCCCATTGAGAGAATCAATAAGATACTTTGAATCGATAGAACCGTCCTCATTAGAAGTAGCTTCCCACGAAAAAGTTTCCCCCCCTTTATTGTTAAGGAGACGAAAAGAAATTTTGACTTGCGCCATGTTAAAAAATGTTTACGGCAATCTCATTCAGGTATAGTTTGCCAACACTATACGATACGTCAGGACGCATTTCGTCGTGTAAACATTCACTGTTATCGTCCGTTTATAGTGTGGCCTCCACTTCCAAGAAATTAACCCCTTATTTTCGCTTCAAACGTCTTGAATTCCTTTGTCTGTTTGCCCTATCTTCTTTTTTCAGTTCGTGGTTCAAATAGTCGCGATTCAGTGAGTCTGTTCGCTTGTTAGATATTGCCTTACATGCAGACGCCCTATTTTGAGACCTTTGGCCGTTTCTTGAATCTTTAACTTTTTTTGTCAATCTTCCAAGTTGCACGTTCCCATTGATACCAGATTCAATATCTTTTATATATAACTTTCTGTTCATGTTTTTTTCCTTCCTTGTTGTTTCATACTTCAATTTACGAATTATATGCGTTACTAGAAACTTAATACTGCCAACAGATGTTAATAGAATGTACCTTTATTGGGTTAAGTGATGGGGTTACTCCATACAAAAACACACCTTAAAAGCCAAATAAGGCCTGTTAAAGGATGTTAAATAGACTCTCCGGTACATCAGTGCCACTTTATAGTTTATATGCGCTTAAAACGCAACTTTAAACTGTTAAAATTTGTTAAAATTGCACTGTCACGCGAAGCGTGACCCCCAAAATACCCTCCAGCGGCCCCGGCCCCCCACCCCGTGATAGTGATGTAAAAAAAAAGAGCCCCGTAGGGCCCCCTTTTTCTCGGTTAACTAATCCGAGGAGTTATACTGTGTAGCTTCAGCCTTAGGTCTTCAACTGTCTGGTCTGCAAAGTTGGGGTGGAAGATGTAGTTGCCATCTGCTTTAGCCGACTCTTTCTCTATGTGCGCTCTCCACATCTTCTTGTAGTCATCGAGAGCCTTGTCCAGGATATCCCTCTCCATTTCATTGAAGTCTGGCAGAGATTCAATCTCCCAGTTGATGTGCATCCAGTGCTCATCGCATACGTTCTGAAGTATGTGATATAACGTTGGATTCTCATACTCCACATTGTCCTCCACCATCCTGTCCCAGTACTTAGTAAGCCACGACTGAAAGCCCTCAGACTTCTTCTTTAAATCCTTAATCAAATTAACCATGAGAAAAATGTTTTATGGGGTTGCCCCCGATTGATACTTCAAGATACGACCATTATTCGTTTATACTGCAATAGAAACTGTTAACTAATGTTAAAATCACTGTCACGCAGGCGAAGCCTGCTAGTGACCCCCCGGGCCTGCCGCTCCCTCCCACCCGTGATAGTGCAGAAAAAAAGGAGCCGAAGCTCCCCTCTTTAAACATCTACCATGTAGATGCTATATTTTAAATGATTCGTTTGCTATGTGGGTGACGGCAATTATAAACGCCAGCCCAATTCCATATGCTAGGTAGGTCATTTTCCTGCTGGTTTTGCAATTGGTAAATTCAACTCACTAGCCACATAATTTATATGCTTTTGGGTTGTTTGAGACCAGTACCCTAGTTGCATAATCGTATGCGAGCCTATCATCGCAACCTTTGTTCCATAGCTATAAACTTCGCAACCTTCCACTTTGAGGTTTTTCTTGTACTTAGGTAAATTCATGGTATATGAAAGCAGTTTAGAGACTTGCTTAGGTCTTGGGTTAATTTATCCGAACTTAACAAGTGCGCCGCCTGACTCGAGAGCTTTTTTGAAAATCTCCTGCTTTGTCAGCAGTCCTTGGGCGTAGTCATCCAGATGCCTTTGGAGTTTTTCAAGGCTCATCTTTGTAATCGCAAAGGTCATTCCTGGAATCTCAATAATCTCGACCTGGAAAGCATCCCATTGAGACAATGGATTATATCTCGAGTCCTCATCCCTAGGTACAAGGTGGTTGTACACTAAGGCGATGGCGCCCTTTGTGTGTCCGCTAATGTCCTCATCTATTAAGAGATTCGCCATTTGCAGCTGTTCGCCACTATAGTATCCCTCTTTGATTTGGTCCTGCAGGAACTCGACCTGCTTAGTTGTTAAATGCAAATATTGCATGATAAAAAATGTAAAAAAATGTTTAAAGTTTTTCATCGGGTTTTTCCCGCTTGTTTCATACCTCTAAGATACGGCAACACCTCGATACCACCAAGCCTGAAATGTTAACGAATGTTAAAATTTGGCAGAAATCTCAAATGTTAAAAAATGTTAAAATCTCAAATGTTAAAAAATGTTAAAATCTACACTATCACTCGCTTCGCTCGTTATAATCCCAACAACCCCGACCGCCCGCCCCGTGATAGTGCAGAGCATAAAAAAAGCCCCGAAGGGCTTTCTTTTTTAGTGGAGTCGAATGAACTCATCTAATTCATATCGAGCTTTTTCGATATCGAAGCAAAGAGCGTTGTCTTCGTATTCGAGCGGGCTGGAACCCTGGTCGAGTACTTTGTCGCCTGATACGAGTTGCCACCAGACCGTAATGATGTCGGATGATGATGGTTCGTGGCCGACTGCAATTGTAATCGCTCCGCCGTTGCCGATAGCTTTCGCTGCTTGGGGTTTAAAGTTTTCAAAGTTCATGAGAAAAGAGTTTAAAGAGTTAGAAAGAAAAGCAGTTTATTCTCATGCTTAGGAGTGTTGGTGATTATATAGCTAAACCGTTTGCAGTGTATCCTAGTCCTCTTCGTCGGTTGCGTTGAGGTATTGCGTCCTTGAGTCGAACGAATATCAGATTACGTTGTGGGTCTCGTATCTCGAAGCCATTGATGAACTTGCCGTATCCGTCAGGCTTGAGGAATATCTGAGACGTTCCAGATGTTGTACCGCCATGCATACAGCAGAATGTCCAATCAATCAGCTCCTCGCTGTCGATGTTCCTGCGATTGCCTGAGGCAAGTGTACCAGTAGGTAGGATGATGAGATAATTTAACATGAGAAAAATGTTTTGTGTCAGCGACATTGCTGACGACACAAAGGTAGTGTAATGGATTCGAAAAATCCTACAGCAGAAGTGTTAAAAAATGTTAAAGGCCAGCAATATCAAGGGCTACAGAGGCAAAGATAGAAAGTAGTTTGGCGCGAACGCGCGGCAAAAGTTAGTTGACCTAAAAAAGATATCTATCGCGTTTTGAGGTAGGGGTACACGGTAAATTAAAAGCCGTTTTGGTTGTAGCCGCATGATTTACCCAGTACAGTAGAACCCCCAACTTAAACGTAACTCAAACATTTTGAATGCACAACCAATTAAGATTCCTATTGTACATTATATATATACTGTACACTAATAGAAAATTATTATTGTATAGTATATGTTATAATGTACATTATGCGTGGGGCATGCGAAAATCAATTGTATGTAACTTTACTAAAAAGTAAAAATAAAATGCCGTTATACGAAACAGACAGGATACAGAGGATGGTGAACTCGATACTTAATTTGTGCCTGAGGAAGAATCCAACCAAAGACTTCATTGATAAATGTTACGATAGATTTGAGGACTCACTGAAGGAGTACATAGATTCTAGAGTTCAAGATAAAATACTAGAGCATGAGCGAGGATTATTTATTGCGGATGAGGATTCAAGAGATAGTGAACTTGATAAACGACCTCAGAGAAGATTATAACTACTCTATTGACTTTGCTTTTGTGATATCTGTTTTAGAACAGAACGAATACGGGGACATAGAGATGTCAAGAATGGGGGCAACCAGCTATGACATAGTAGAGCTGTACCAAGAGGCAGAGGAGCACATAAGAGAAATCGTAGAAAAGAACTTTAGGGAGTTTTACCCAGAGATGAACTTCCTGGTTGACGAAGAGTTAAAGTATATTTTTGCCCCCAAAGGATTTCCCCCACACCCACTTAATTAAATACAGAAAATATGGAAGGACAAATAAGAAAACTAATACAAGGAACCCCTAAAGAGGGAATGGCCTATGTGGTTGGACAGAGAACAAAGATTGGATTGTTGAACGAAATTATGATTGATACGGAATTTTTTGATAGATTTGGGGTATTGATGTACAACGTTTACGTTGAGACAGAGATTGGTACGCAGGTCTGGAAAAAGATTTCCGCCAATAATTGCTCAATTGAATACAATCTGATTTAAATGAAGACTTTAGGATTTAATATCTACTTTAGCGTAGAGAAGGAAACGGAGGACGAATACGTTATGTCTAACGGAACCAAGATTTGGCTAGACACAGAAATTGACAGGGCCAAGAATGCACGGCAATACGGCACTGTTAAGTCTGTGCCTGAAAATCTGAACCGCTTTAAGCGGTTTGATGACGGGGTAGACATCAAAGAAGGAGATAAGATTTGGTTTCATCATTTTGTTGTCGAAGACTCGACTAAAATAAACCTTTTCGGAGAAGATGTTTACCATCTTCCATACGAGCAAATTTTTGCCGTGGAAAGAGATAATGACATTATCCCCACAAACGACTTTGTTTTTATAAAGCCAGACAAGATTAAGTCTAGCTCTAAAATAATTAAGTCAACAACTGAGGGGGACTTATCTAAAAAAACCGGAAAGGTTGTGTACTCATCTAAGGAGGGAGTTAATATTGGGCTTGAGAGGGGAGATAGGATATTTTTTAAGTCAGCCCCATACGGTATGAAAATAAATGGAGACACTCTCTATAGGTTAAGAGCGGATAATATTTTAGCTAAAATTGAAGATGGAGTACAACTTTGAAGGAAATGTATTTGACAACCACCCAGAATTAAAAGAATATGAAGAATTTAATCACACCTCTGAGCTTGCTCATGAATGGCTTTTGTATATTAATCTTGTCTACAGTCCTGATTCCGATTTATTTGGTGTCGATGATATTGTTGAGCGTAAACAAATTGCTTTTAAGCGCACAAAAATTCCTAAACAACATCTTGAAGGGGCAGTGTCAAACAGCAACGAAGAACTCAACAAAAAGATAAGTAGGTTTTTTAAGCTTCAAAATGAGGGAGAGATAGAATTACTGCTATCTGGAAAAGAGGCTTTTTACATATTGCTATCTGAGGTTCGCTCTGACGTTAGCGATGAGCTTGACGACAACATAAAAGCCATTGCTTTAAAGGCAAAGAGAGTTTGCTTTGAGGATGCTTTTAGCATTTTAGACACCGTCAAAAAAATACAATCAAAGCTAAAAAACTCCAACACGGATATATCTACAGTGCTAGATAAGGTTGACGACACCAAGGAGTGGAAAGAGGGGTGGGTTGAGAGCTTAATAGATAAAAAATAAAATTATATCTTTGTGGATTGATGCACGAAACGAGCATATCCGATATTGTTGAATTTGGCGAAACAATCGTCAATGGAAAAACGCGCATCAACGGCCTTCCGGTAGCAATACCAAAAAAGCCAAAAAAGTCAGAGATAGCGGGTTCCTCCTTCCCCAAGAAAAAACAGAAGTGGACTCGAACCGAGCTTCCAGAAGACTTCGAAAGCCTCACTGCTGAAGAGCAGGGGGCTTTTGTCGTTCAGGAGTGGGACAGAAGAAAGCATGGTCATTGGTTTATGTGCGACGGAACTCCAAAGTACATAACTGGGGCACATTATTTTTATCTAAACTGGTGTAAAATAGATGTAGGCTATCCAGAGTACAGAGATAGGGATAGGAGGTTTTTCCTGTTCTGGGATGCCTGTGAAAAAGACCCTGACTGTTACGGAATGATATTCATGAAGCACAGGCGTGAGGGGGCTTCCTGGAAGGCCGCTAGCCTACAGCTTTATTATATTTCTGGAGACAGAAATGCTCACGGCGGAATGCTCAGCAAGACAGGTAAAGACGCTAGCGATTTGTTTCAGAAGGCAGTTTATATGTTTAGGGAACTGCCCGAATTCTTTCAACCCATCATGGAGGGCTCTGACTCACCTAAGTCTGTTCTTTCTTTTAGCCAGCCAGCCAGCAAGATTACCAGAAACAACAAAAAGGTTAGCAAGACTGTAGGTCTGAACTCTAAAATAGACTGGAGAAACACAAAAGAAAACTCATACGACTCCACCAAGCTTAAGTTCTTTAACTCAGATGAGTGTGGTAAGTGGGAAGAGGCTGATGTTGTAAAGAATTGGCAGATAGTAAAGCCTTGCCTTTCGGAGGGAAGGAGGGTTTACGGTAAGGCGCTGTTTACATCTACCGTTAACGACATGGATAGCGGAGGTAGTAAGTTTAAGCAGTTATGGGAGAACAGTGATTTCGAAGAAAAAGACGGTAACAACAGAACCAAAAGCGGGCTGTACAGATATTTTACGCCTTGTTACGACGGATACGAGGGGTTTATTGACGAGTATGGAAATTCAGTTGTTGAAAACCCAGAAACCCCTGTAAATGGCATTGACGGATACTCGGTTAAGACTGGTTCAAAGGAGTTTTTTGCAAACCAAAGAGAGTCTTTAGCTAGAGACACCAACTCTTTAGCTGAGCATAAGAGGCAGTTTCCGTTTTCGCCAGATGAAGCGCTTAGGTCTCCCGCTAAGGATTGTTGCTTCAACGCAGAAAAGATATATCAGCAACTAGAGTTCCTTGACAGCACCAATGATAAGTTGTTGACCAAGGGTAATTTTATCTGGAGGAATGGAAAGGAGGATGGAGATGTTGTTTTTGAGCCCAACAGGGATAGCGGAAGGTGGAGAATCTCTTGGCTCCCCGATAAAGAAGACCAAAATCAAAAGTCAAACTCAAGGGGCGGAATTCGCCCAGGAAACGAATCATGGCTAGTGTCAGGTTGCGACCCATACGACCACGACACAACAACAGACGGAAAGCGCTCAGATGCAGCTAGTTACGTGTTTAGAAAGTATAATCCAGCAGAACCAGCTTTTTCTCACATGTTTGTATGTGAGTATGTGTCCAGGCCCCCTAAGGTTACAATCTTCTATGAAGACATGATAAAGCAGTGTTTGTTTTACGGATGTCAGATATTAGTGGAGAATAACAAGCCTGGAATTATAAACTACTTCAAGCAAAGAGGATACGGCAACTATCTAATGGCTAGGCCGGAAACCACAATGACTAACTTCTCTTCTAGGCAAAAAATAGCTGGAATACCCACGACAGGAGGAACTGGAGTTGTTATTGATTCCATAATATCGTCCATAGAGTCTTACGTGTTTGATAGGTGCGGATACGACGACGAAGGCGGGGTGGGGAATGTATTTTTCCCTAGGCTGTTGAATGATTGGCTAAAGTTCGAGCCTAACAATAGAACAAAATATGACGCAACAATGGCTAGCGGGATAGCTTTATTGGCGACTCAAAAAAGAATAAGACAAAAGGAAGAAAGAAAGCACTCTCCTTTCTTGAGAAAGTTTAATAACTCAGGAGGGGTTTCAAAAAGAATAAGGTTATGAATCAAAAAAATTATACAGGATATCCTGACCTGTTCTGCTCTAAGGAAAAAAAGGCTACAAAGGAATACGGCATACAATACTTTAACGCTATGTATTCTGACTGGGTCGGGGAAAGCTCCAACCTATTAGACATACGGTCTAGAAGAATACGAGAGAACAGAAGGTACTCAGCCGGAATGCAGGCTGTAGACAAGTACAAGCAAATGTTTTCTGACCAAACTGGAGACTTAAGTTACACGTCAATCGACTGGAGCATAGTCCCCATAATCCCAAAGTTTGTTGATGTGGTTGTGAACGGCGTAATAAACCAAGACCACAAAATAGTTGCAACCGCTATAGACCGGGACGCAGTCGAGGAGAGATACTCTGCAAAGAAAGAGACAAAGGCGAAGATGATTCTCAAGGAGTTTAATGAGGATTTCGGAAAGATGACAGGAATGGATATGTCTTCATACACGGAGAACCTTCCAGACTCGGATGAGGAGCTTGAGCTTTATATGGACCTCAACTATAAGCAAGCGGCTGAGATATCTATGGAGGAGGGGGTTGACTTTGTGTTTTCTTATAACGACTTTGATGAAATAAAGAAGAGGGTAATAAGAGACCTTGTTGACCTGAACGAGGGCTCTCTTAAGGTTGATGTTGATGGAGGCTTGGTAAACGTTAGGTACGTAGACCCAATGAACCTAGTTAGAAGCTATTCTAACGACCCTGCGAACAAAGACATATATCACGTAGGTGAGGTCAGAGAAATGACCATAGGAGAGCTTAGAGCGGCTGTTAAAGAAGAGGTATCTTCGGATGTTTGGCACGAAATAGCTAGTAAGCACATAGGCAAGCTTGGAAACCCGAATAAGATAGGCAGAAGACCAGTCTTTTACGAGATGTCTAACTCATACGAGCACGACAACTTTAAGATATCGGTCTTGGACGCGGAGTTTTTAGCAACAAACTTTGACATATACGAAAAGAAAGAAACCAGGTACGGGACGTATACATTTACGAGAAAGCCAGATAACTACGAACCCCCAAAAAACCCTAGGTTAAAAAGGGAGGTAAATAAAGACACGTATCAGGTTTGGTACACTGGGAAGTGGATTGTAGGCTCGGAGCATTGCTTTGACTATGGAGTCAGGGAGAACATGGTTCGACCTCATCAAGATAAGTTTAAGGCCAATTCTTCTTATACTGTCTACCAGATATCTCCGGTTGACGGAGTAAGTAAGTCTCTCACCGAGAGGATGATTCCATTTGCTGACCAGATTCAGCTTGCTCACTTAAAGTTAGCTCAGCACATGGGCAAGGCTAGGCCAAAGGGCATGGCTTTTAACCTGGACGCATTAGAAAATGTTATGAAGGGAGATGGAGGCACCTTTACCCCTCTCGAGATTCAGGACGTTCTTCAGCAGACTGGAAACTTATACTTTAGAAACGTTCAGGATGACGGAGTAACGCCTAGCGGTAGCCCATTCCAAGAGCTACAGGGTGGAGTCGGTAGCGCTCTTCAAGAGTTTATGCTTGTATACAACTATAACCTAGAGAGAATTAGAGATGTCACGGGTCTAAACGAGATGCGAGACGGAACAAAACCCAGCAAGGACTCATTGGTTGGAATACAGAAGCTAGCTGTTAAGGCCTCTAACAATGCAACACGCCACATAGACGATGCGTTTGCCTACCTCATGAAGTCTTCTGCTTCGAACGTCTGTCTTTATATGCAGCACGTAATTAAGTATAAGGACGCTTATGACTATATGTATGATACGTTGATTTCCGCTATAGGCAGAATATCCACTGACGCAATAGATGTTATAGATAATGTTCCGCTAAGGCATTTCGGAATATTCTTAGAAGTTGCTCCAGACGAAGTTGAAAAGCAGTTCTTAGAGCAGGCTATACAAATATCTCTTCAGACTCAATCGATAGAATTGGAAGATGCCACTGAGATAAGGAGGATAAAGAACATAAAGCTGGCCGAAAGAAAACTAAAGGTTGTCAGGGAGAAGCGTAGAAAGGCAAAGCAAGAAGAGGCTCAACAGAACAGTCAGATGAATGCACAGATTCAGCAACAGTCGGCTCAGGCTACGGCTCAGATGGAGGCTCAGATAGAGCAAATGAAGACTAAGCTAGAGTCAGAAAAAATGCAGATGGAGTATCAGCTCAAGATGCAAATGTCTGAGCTAGAGCATAAACAGAAAATGGAACAACTTAATAAGGTTGGAGAGGATAAAGACAGGCACATAGAGCTAGCCTCTAATGACCAAGACTCTGATTTAACCCGAGTAAGAAAATTTTAATACATTTGTAAAATAATTTAATAAAATGAAAACTGAAGATTTACTAGCCAAGGCTCTTGGTGGTAAAGTCGCCGGAAAAGACACTCAAGAAGAAGTGCAAACTCCGGTAGCTGAACAACAAGAAGCGCAGGCAACCGAAGCTCCTAATGAGGAGCCTAAGATTGAAGAAAAAAAAGAAGAGAGTTCTTTGACAGCTGAGAGTTCTGAACCAGAAAATAAACCTTCTGCAGATTTTGAACAACTCCTTAGAGAAAGGTCTGAGGGAAAGTTTGAATCTATGGAAGATATCTTCAAGGCTCTAGACGAAAAGCCCAAAGGTGAAACAGTTAAGTACGCTAACGAAACGATTGAGCAGCTTGACAAATTAGCCAAAGAGGGTTGGTCGCTAGAAGAGTACATGTCCGTTTACACCAAAAACTTTGACGACTTGAATGACGAATCTGTCATTAAAGAGTTTATGGGTTTTAATGAAAAGGACTTGTCTCAAGAGGAGATAGATTTTCTGTATAAGTCCGAGTATGGATATGACTCTGAGGAAGACGTTGATTCTGACATAAAGCTTAAGCAAATTAAAACCAAAAGAGAAGCAGCTAAAGCAAGGAAAGAGTTGAAGTCCTTTCAAGAGAAATACCAGCCAAAGCAAAAACAGCAAGCCGTTAACAATGAAGAGCAAATAAAAGCTGTTCAACAGAGATGGGAGCAGCAGCTCGATTCTCAATCGGTTAGCGAGATTGTTTCTGGAGACTCATTTAAATACCAAGTTCCTCAAGAGGCTCTGGGTAAAGTAAAATCTGAGTTAAAAGATTTAAATAATTACTTCGGTAAGTATGTGAATCAAGACGGAAGCGAGAACGTGAAAAAGCTAATGGAAGACCAACTGAAAATACAGTTATTCGACCAAGCCATATCCGCTGCTTTTACAATGGCTAAATCTCAAGGAAGGGAGGAGGTTGTTTCTAATAGAGACAATGTTTCCTCACCCAAAGAGTCTAGGCCTTCAGGTCCTAAAAACATACAATCTCAGCTTCTGGAGCAAGCTAAACAAAAAGGATTTTTTTAAAATAAGAAACTATGGCATATACAAATGCAACACCCAGTAGTATGCAGATTGCAACTACTAACAATTATATCTCGTCTACGGACTTCCTCAACAGCATGGGCGCTATTACCGATGCAGACCGAGGAGAAATGCTTGTAGAGCGCTATGGCTCACAAAACCTAACTGGTCTCATGGAGATGCTAGGTAACAAGGCGCCAGTAGACTCTACTACCTTCTACCACTACGAAGAAGGCTTCATCCACAGCAAGGTGTCTCTCGACGACACAACTGGCGCTATTTTGGCCACCCCAGTACAGTTTACTGGCGCTGGTGATGGTGACGAAATTTCTGTAGTAAGAAAAGGCGATATCCTTCAGGACGCAAGCGGAAACGTTTTGCGTTTAGATACAGTAGTTGGCACTGAGACCACAGTTACCGTCACTGTTACTGCTGTTTCTGGTACATACGCAGATGGCGACTTCGCTATCGTAGGTAACGCCTTTGCTGAAGGAACTGACCAGCCAGCAGGTTTGACTCCTTCTGTAATCGAGTACAAGAACCAAGTACAGATTATGAAGGAAGCATACGAGGTTACTGGTTCTGCTTTGACTGAGAAGATTTGGTTTGAGGTAGAAGACCCAGCAACTGGCCGTACTGGTTACTTGTGGGCGTTGAAGGGCGAAGGTGATACCTTCCGTCGTTTCAACAACTACTGCGAAACTCAAATGATTGTAGGTAAGTCTGCAGCAGGGGCTATCAACCAAACGGAGGGCCTTCAGGCTTTTGCTGAATCAGGAAACTCAGCCAACACTGGCGCTTGGAACGGCGATGGCAGTGCCTTGTCAAGAGTTGAGGATTTCGTAGACACCCTTGACTCACAGAGAGGAGCTAAAGAAAACTTGTTGCTTTTGGGCCACGATTTGTCTTTGTACTTCGACAAGGGTTTGACTATTGACGATAGATTTGCAAACGGTGGTATTTCCTACGGAGCATTCAATGGCTCTCAAGAGATGGCTGTTGGGTTCGGCATTTCTTCTATCTACTTAGGGGGTTACACTTTCCACAAGATGAAGTACGACCCATTCAGCTACCCAGAGATGTTGGGTGCTATTGGCTACAAGATGAAGGGTTGTGTTATTCCTATGGACAGCCAGCGTGATGCTCAGTCAAGAGCCTCTATTCCTTCTTTGAGAATCCGTTACAAGGCAGCAGAAGGCTACAGCCGTGAGATGGAGCACTGGATGGAAGGCGGTGCAGGTTTGGACGTTAAGACCAACGGTATCGACCAATTGAAGCTTAACTACAGAACCGAGCGCGGTTTTGAAGGTTTTGCAAACAACAGATTCATCTGGATTAACGGAACAACCACATAATCAGGTATTCTATTTGTGAAACGGGAGGGGGAATCGCTCCCCTCCTAGTTTTACTCTTGTTAAATAAATTAAATTAAATAAAAATGATTACTTACGTTCTTTCACAACAATTATCAGAAAACTCTTACGGGAGGCTTTATCCACTTACGTCTAGCGTATCGTCTAAACAATTGATTTTCGATGAAAAGACAAAATCAAGAAGATACATCAGATGCGCCAGGGGTGAGCGCTCAATATTTGAAGACGAGCAAAGCAGAAACGCACTGGTAGAAAGAATCATATTTAGAAACGGTATTCTTAACGTTCATGAAAATGATTCTCATATCATTAGTTTTTTAGACGCTTCGGATTGGAACGATTCTAAAGAAAATAGAGACACTAGGGTGAAGGCTATCTTCAAAAAGGAGAATCACGAGCAGGAAGCCAAAGAGCTCAACGAAGAGTTTAACATCTCATATGAAGCTGAGACGATAGCTAGAAATATGGATTTTGAATCTTTGCTTGATTTCTGTCGTTCCGCTCGAATCAATATTGACCGTAGCGCCGACGAGATTAAGTTCGACGTCTTCAGGACTGCCAGAAACGAGCCAGAATATTTCCTGGACGTCTACAATGACCCTGTGATGAAGAGAGTCTCTAAAGTAAGAAAAGCCGAGGAAGAAGGTATCTTGTATTTTGACATTACAAAGAGACAGGCTTTCTTGGTCCAATCTGGTAAAAAAGAATCAGTAAAAGTTCTTCCATTGGGTGTAGATATGCGCCAGGCGTTTGCTGAGTGGACTTTTGAAAATGAGGGTAAGGAAACTTATGGTCATATTGAAAGGCTCATGAATGGAGGCTCTGCTAATATTGAGAAGAAACCAACGAGAGGTAGACCAAAAAAATCTTAAAAAACTAAAAAATGAACCATACAATGAAAGCACCTGATATGAAGCAGGTAAAGGACTTTTGCGAAACGAGAATTTCTTTTTCCAAAAGACCAGATTTAGATTTCTTTAGCGAGAAATATGTAACATACTATGACGCCTCCGCTACCGCACTTGTAGAGGTGGCTCCAGAAGATGTAGACATCAAGTCTGCGTCATACACTCTAAACGAAACCGTAGGAACTGCAACGCTCCTGATAGATGCCAGTGCGCACATCGGTACGGCTCAGGATACTGCTTACGGATATATGCTTGTTGAGTCGGGAGCTGGGTATTTAACCTTGCTGGGAGTTGCCGATACGAATATTCCTCTTTTGATGATTAAGCCAAATACCAAAGAGCTTATTCCTGTTGGGCTCGGAAGTGGAGGCCATGACATCACATCCGTATCAACTGTAGCCTCAGACGTAATTAAAGTTACTCTTTTTGGAGAGACAATTACTTTGGACACTGAAGAACAATTCGCCGGAGCGTCTTGATAAGACTCATTAGATAATCTAGAGAGGGGGTAAAACCCCTTTCTAGAATTATTATTATATTTAACACTTAAAATAATGAACTTGTACGAAATAGTGATTTTAGCGATTTCGCTAGTAGGTGTGTATGTTAAGCTTCAACTTGACATAGCAAAACTTCAGTCCAGAGTCATGGGACTAGAAAACAATACTGGCGAGCTAAAGCAAATGCTAGTTCGGTTGACCAAAGATATTCATGACATAAAATTACTATTGGCCAAGAACCAAATAGAGAATTAATATTCAAAGATGAAAATTACATTTCAGATATCAAGCTCCTATAAGAGAATAAATTTCTTGGCCGAAGGCACGGATGACTACACGATAGTATTTACGAAGCCTGGAGCTTCTGCATCCACTTCTGTTTCGGTGGCTCATGATGGAACCTCATCAGCTAATGAGTCAATAGACCTCTACAATCATAGCTGGTCTTTTGTAGCCACCAACAATGACGATAACTCAGTGACCACCTTGTCTGTTCCGGTTGAATATACAAACGCCACTGCAGGTCAAACCATATCGGTAGATATACCAGCATCCAGGTTTAAGTGGTCTGACGCTACCGAGAAGTTTGCAATGACTGGATTTAACTCTCCGACTATATCGAGAGTGACGACGGTTGAGTACCCAGAGGCATCGGGTATATCAGACTTCACAATCCCTTCTGCATACGACAGCTACACTCTTTCACCGCTCTATATAGGAGCCTGGAACACAACCTTAGTAGAAACACTATCATATGCTTCTACGGCTTATCCCTCCGGAGACATATCAGTCTTTTTTGAGGAGGAGGTAAAAAACATTAAAGAGACCTCTGTCAATAACGACAACGGTCTTTGCTGTATGTACACGGCTATCAAGAAGGTTAACGAGAGATACGAAACCGCAAAGCCAACAAATAAGGTTTTAGCGGACAGATACGAAGAAGACCTC